>JAEEGL012448407.1_pt1 | contig 33625 bp, 34 predicted proteins | sample 9134231 | NCBI WGS metagenome assembly JAEEGL01 (sample SAMN16246548, study PRJNA631951) | gut metagenome | biome: gut microbiome; feature: rumen; material: fiber-attached | host: Bos | place: Iran: Karaj | collected 2018-10 | reverse complement strand
TTAAAAAATAGCATGTTATCACCTCAATTACACTGTATTATAGCATATATTTATATAATTTGTTTTACTTATTTATTATTTAATGATAAAATATGCACGGAGAAAAAGGAGATTATTATGATTAAGACTGTATTAGTTACTGGTTCTTCTATAGGTTTAGGATCATCTTTAATAAAAGAATATGCTAAGAATGGATATAATGTTGTCATAAATTATTTATCACATGAAAAAGAAGCATTAGAATTAGAAAAATATATTAAGAAAGAATATAAAGTAAATACATTATGTATTAAGTGTGATATATCTAATGAAGATGATATTAAAGATATGTTTGATAAAATAATTAATAAGTTTAATAAAATAGATATTTTAATAAACAATGCTGCTATATCAAAAGATTGTGAATTTGATTCTAAAACTAAAGAAGATTTTATGCATATTTTAGAAGTTAATTTAGTAGGAACTTTCTTAGTATCAAGAATTATTGGTAATCATATGTATGATAATAAAGATGGTATGATTATTAATATATCTTCCAATAATGCATTAGATCAATATTATGAGTATTCTTTAGATTATGATGCATCTAAAGCAGGACTAATTAATTTAAGTCATAATTTAGCTAAACATTATTCTCCTTATGTAAAGGTAAATACTATTTGTCCTGGATGGATGAATACTAATATGAATATAAATATGGATAGTGATTATAAAGTTATTGAAGAAAATAAAATATTATTAAAAAGATTTGGTAATACAGATGAAATAGCAAAAGATATTTATAATATTAGTACATCTACATATATGAATGATAGTATTATAAGAATAGATGGTGGGATTAATAATGAATAAATTAATAAATAAATGTGAGAAAGAATTAGAAAGTATATTTAAAGAAATAGATGAAAATACTCTAATCAATAGTAAAAAAGTAATAGATGCTTTTCACAAATATAAAATAACTGAAAGTGATTTAAAAGGAACAACTGGTTATGGATATAATGATGAAGGAAGAAATAAAATAGATAAAATATTTGCAAACATACTAGATGCAGAAGATGCTATTGTAAGAAATCAATTTATATCTGGAAGTCATGCCATAACAATAGCATTACAAGCTATTTTAAGACCAAATGAGACACTTTTATCTATAACTGGAACTCCATATGATACTTTACATGAAGTAATTGGAATTAAGCCTAATAATAGTTCATTAATAAGTTATGGAATTAAATATAAACAAATAGATCTAAAAGATAATGATTTTGATTATAAAAAGATAGAAAAAGAATTAAAAAATGTAAAAGTAGTTCATATACAAAGATCAAGAGGATATTCTCTTAGAGATTCATTAACTATAGATAAATTAGAAAAAGTAATTAAATTTATTAAAGATATCAATAAAGATATAATTATATTTGTAGATAATTGTTATTGTGAATTTGTAGAAACAAAAACACCTTGTACAGTAGGTGCAGATTTAATAGCAGGATCTCTTATAAAGAACTTAGGCGCTGGTATTGCTACTAATGGAGCTTATATAGCTGGAAAAAAAGATTTAATAGAATTATGTGCTGATAGATTAACAGTTCCAGGAGAAGGAAAAGATGTAGGTCCATCAGATAATGCAAATAAAATGTTTTTACAAGGAATATACTTTGCACCATCAGTAGTTTCTTCTGCTTTAAAAACATCTATATTAACTTCTAAAGTATTAGAAGAATTAGGATATAAAGTTTCACCAAGATATGATGAAAAAAGAGCTGATATAGTAGAATTAATATATTTTGATAATGAAGAAGATATTATTAATTATGCAACTGCTATTCAATCAGGAGGAGCAATAGATTCTCATGTTAATCCAGTACCTGCTCCTATGCCAGGATACGATGATAAAATAATAATGGCTTCTCCATCATTTACTCAAGGTTCATCTATAGAATTATCATGTGATGGGCCACTAAGAAAACCATATGTATTATTTCAACAAGGTTCTCTAACTTATGAATATGGTAAATTAACTATAGAAAAAGCAATTAATTCAATACAAAATAAAAAGTGCTAAAAGCACTTTTTTATTTTATAAAATCATTAAATTTATTATTTCTAAAATTATCTATTTCAAATTTATATGGAGGATACTCATCCTTTTCATTTCTATTTACCCATGGTGTTTCAAGTATAAAAGGTATACCCTCTAATCTTTTATTATGAACAACTTTATTTAAAGTATCAAAACCAATAGTTCCATACCCTATATTATCATGTCTATCTTTATGAGAATTAATAGGATTCTTACTATCATTAACATGTACACATTTAACTCTATAAAGACCAATTTTTTTATCAAATAAATCTAAATATTCATCAAATTTATTAATATCAATACCAGAATCATTTAAATGGCATGTATCTAAACATACCCCTATTCTATTCTTATCTTTAATACCATTTATTATAGATTTAATTTCATCAATATTAATGCCTAATTCATTTCCCTTACCAGCCATTGTTTCAAGTAATACAATTGTATCTTCAGTTTTATCAAATATAGTATTTAAACCATCAATTATATTTTGTAATCCATCTTCTCTACTACAATTAACTGCACTACCAGGATGTAATACTATTTTATTAAATCCTAATGTTTTAACTCTATTTAATTCTTCAGCAAGAAAATTAACATAGAAATTATATTTATCTTCATCAACTCTATTAGCAAGATTAACTATATAAGGAGCATGAACAATAACATTATCACTATTAATACCATTTTCAACCATTAATTGATATGCTTCATAAGTTAAATCTTCATCAAGTGCACTCCTACTAGTACTTTGAGTAGAACCAGTATAAAACATAAATGTATTAGCTCCATATGATAAAGCTTCCTTAACACTACCAACTAATTGATCTTTATTAGTAAAACTAACATGACTACCAATAATTAAATCCATAATATCACCAATAATTATTTTACAATATTTTAAACCATAAAAAAAGAAGAATTAAATTCTTCTTTTATATTATTTATTATGGGTTCTCTGGATCTGGAGTTGGAGTTGAAGTTGTAGTTTTAACAGATTGAGATGAATCAGCAGATTCGTCATCAAAAATTACATTTAGTTTATCTGCTCCAGCACTAACATCAAATATTACTCTAGTCCACTCGTTTGATTTATAAGATATAGCATCAGCAATAGTAATAACTCCACTATCTAAATCATTAGCATTTGTATCATCAAATTTTGGTTTTACTTTTAAAATATCTTCAGATGCTGGTGTTCCAGCTTGATCAACACCATCATTAGCAATATTAGTTGATACTATCTTATCTTTAGCTAATCCTGGACCAGCATAAATATATTGATATTGACCATCACTAGCATAAAACTCTGTAACTTTTCCAGCTAAATTAAAATGAATATAATAATTTATTGTTTGAGTACCTGATAAGTCTAATTTTTTGTAATTATCTTTAGTACCGTTTTGTGCTATTGTTTTACCATTTACACGAGCATACTTAATTCCTCCAGTATATTTAGTCATATCTCCCATTGAATCACTAACAAATTGTGTTTCAGCTGTTGAATAGATACTTTGAATTTCTGTTACAAATGTATTCTTTTTAGCACTATTGAACATACCTAATACGTTTGGTAAAGCGATAATTACTAAGATTGCTAAGATAGCGATAACAGCTAGTAATTCGACTAATGTAAATCCTTTCTTTTTCATAATAATAAATTTCCCTTTCCTTTCTGTGAGGTATTACCTCTACCTTATACGTTAATTTTAGCATTGTTATTTTTTATAGTCAATAATTTAAAAATAAAAAGTGTAAAATAGCGATTATTTTACACTATTCTTTTACTTCTAAATAGTTACCACTATCTAAATATAAAATACCTCTTTTACCATTTAATTTAGTAACTATTGATTCATATTTATTTAATTTATCTAACTTAGATATTGTTGTATATACTTCGTTACCATCATTCATATATAGTAAGAATCTTTCACTATCATAGTTTGTTTTACTATATTCTATTTCACTTATTAAAGATATTATTTTTGAATCTATGTTTGAAAAGTATTCTATAAATTTATTTTCAGTATCTTCTTCTAAGAAATTTATAAGTGTTGGTACTCCATGTATATTTTCTAAACTAATACTTGTTTTATCAGATAATATGTATTCATTAGTACTTCTTTTTAAATATAATATTTTCTTTTCTTTAACATCTATTTCTAATACATATCCTTTTTTCTTAGTTATTTTAGCTTCTTCTACTAAATCTAATTTTTTAATTTTATTTCTTACTCTATTTTTATTTAATAAAATAAATTCAGGATATTTTTCTATATTAGCAGCCTCTATTATTTCTTCATCTGTATAATAATTATTATTTAATATAATTATATTTTTAGTTTTAACACCAAGTAAATATTTAACTACGAAGAATAATATTACTAATATAAGAATAAAAATGAATACTTTTAGAAAATTAATTTTTTTCTTTTTTACTTTCTTTGTCATTTTTCCCTTTTAATTCCTTATATATTTCATCCATTATTAAAGTACTTGAACTAACATCCTTTATTTTAGATAAATTTTCTTTCATTTTAGTTAATTTTTTATTATCAAATACTTCATCTATTGCTTGTATTAATGAGTTTTTATCTAAATCTTTTTCTTCTAATAAAACACTTAAATTTTTATTTACTAAATCCATTGCATTATAAAATTGATGATTATTAGCAACATATGGACTTGGTATTAAAATTGATGGCGTTTTAGTTGCTATTATTTCAGCTATTGTAGATGCTCCTGCTCTTGAAATAATTAAGTCTGCACTTTTCATTAAACTTGGTAGGTTATCAAAAAATGCTACTATTTTAGTACTCTTAGGTACTATTAAATTATTACTTAGAGTTGCATAACTCTTTTTACCTGTAATAAATAGTATTTCAGCATCATTTCTTTCATAAGTCCTAAGAAAATCAAGTAATCTTTCATTAACACTTGTACTTCCTAAAGATCCCATTACTATTATTATTAATTTTTTGTTTTTTGAAAATCCTAAATCTGTTTTATTATATGGTTTTGTTTCAATAGCTCTTTGACTAACAGGATTTCCTGTATATATTACTTTTTTGCATTTTAATTTAGATTTACTATCTTTAAAAGAAGTAAATACTGCATCTACTTTTTTTGCTAAGAACTTATTTGTTTTTCCAGGTAACATATTTTGTTCATGAAGAAAAACTTTAACCCCTCTTTTCTTAGCAGCTAAACAAACAGGTAAAGTTACATAACCTCCAAAAGCTATAACTGCATCTGGTTTAAATTCATCCATAATTTTTAAGCATTGTTTATATGCATCAACAATACATTTAACATTCTTAATATTCTTTCCAATACTTGTTTTAGATAAACCATATATTTTAATTCCTTCATATGGAATACCCATACCTGGAATTAAATCACTTTCCATTCTATCTTTTGTACCAATATAAAGATATTCATTTGATTTATCTTTCTTTATTTCTTCAAGCACAGATAAAGCTGGATAAATGTGTCCACCAGTACCACCCGCTGTTAAAATAAATTTCATAGAGTTTCACCTCTTTACGTGTTCTTATTATAAACTATTTTTATTCATTTTTCATTAATTTTAATATTTTTTCTCTTAAAACCTTATTAGCAGTATCTAAATCCATATCTTGTACACTAAATGGTTTTCCTATTCTAGTAGTTAATTTTCCTTTTCTACCAGTATATTCTCCACTTATACCAAAAGGTACTATTAAAGCATTAGTTTTCTTTGCTAAAGACACTGCTCCAAATTTAAATGGTAATAAATCTACTTCATTTTTAGTACCAAGTGTTTTATTTCTTGTTCCTTCTGGAAATATTCCTAATGCTTCTCCACTTTGCAAAACTTTTAATGCTTCTGTTTTAGCATATTCATCATGTATAGTTCTATCTACTGGAATACATTGTGCTATTTTATAATACCAAGCATTTTTACCTTTAAAATATTCATCTTTTGCCATATAATGAACAACTCTATGAGTTACAGTCATAACATTATATTGATCATGAATATGTTTATGATTACCACATAATACAATTGGACCTTTTTTAGGTATATTTTCTTTTCCAATAATTGTTGGTTTAAATTTAATAAAATAATATAGAGTTACAAATGGTTTTAAAAGATAATATGGTATATATTTAATCTTCATTATCTTCATCCTTATCATTTATTAATTCTTTATAAGCAACTTTTCCTATTTTAGTCATAGGTAGTTCTTTTCTATATCCATATGCATATGGAAGAGCATATCCAGCTATATTCTTTTCACAATGAGCTTTAATACTTTTCTTTATTTCACTATTTAAAACTAATCCATCTTTTAAAACAATATATGCTTTTACTACTTCTTTTTTATATGGATGAGGAACTCCTACTACTGCACATGATTTAACATATGGATGTTCTAAAATAATTTGTTCTATTTGTCCTGGAAATACATTATATCCACTAGTAACAATCATTCTTTTTAATCTAGCTTTATAGAATATACAATCTTCTTCATCTTTATATCCTAAGTCTCCACTATGCATCCATATTTTTCCATCTTTATGTTTTTTTAATACATTATTTGTTTCTTCTTCATCTTTAAAATAACCACTCATAACACTAGGTCCACTAAAACATATTTCTCCTACTTCATTAGGTTTACATTCTTTATGAGTTTCTGGGTCTATAATTTTAACTTCTGTATCAGGTATTGGATAACCTATACTTCCAACTTTATATTTATCTTTTGGTACCATAGTTACTCCAGCTGTACATTCTGTCATACCAAAAGCTGCTCTTACTTTAGCTGGACTACCATGATCATATAAAAATTCATTTAGTTTTAAACATAATTTATCTGATATAGCATCTCCACCACAAATAATACATTTTAAGAATGATAAATCTGCATCTACTAGTTTCTTACTATTAGGAAGTCCTTCTAATAAACTAGGAACACATCCTATTGTATTAGGTTTATATTTTAAAATAGTTTGGTCAAATTCTTTAGGACTTACTGTTGGTAAAATAATAGCTTCTCCACCAGTTATATTAACAGCATGAAATGTACAAGCTAAACCAAAACCATGGAATATAGGCATAATTGATAAAGTAGATACTCCTGGGCCCATATCTTGAGTTGTTTCAAGTAATCCTAATGCTACTGCATTAAAGTTTTTATTTGTTAAAACAACACATTTAGGTTTTCCAGTAGTACCACCACTATGTAACATAACAGCTGTATCACTACCTTTACCAGTATCTTTAATACTCTTTTCATAGAATTTACTTCTATTAAAGAATCTATAGAATGGAACTGTATCATCAGTTAAAGAACTATCTATCTTTCCAATAGTTTTTAATTTATATCCAATCTTAGTAACTGGATCCATTGATTCACTAACTGGTGAATAAATAATCTTTTTAAGTTTTAAACTATCTTTAATATTTTTAACTTTCTTATAACAAATATCTGCTACTAAAGCATACTTAGTTTCTGTTAATTCCATAGCATATTTTAATTCTTCTTCACTTGAAAGTGGATGAATCATATTAATAACAGCACCTATTTTATTTAATGCATAAAAAGATATAATTGCTTCTGGAGTGTTTGGCATAACAATAGAAACAACATCACCTTTTTTAACACCAAGTCTAGCAAATGCTAAAGCACATGTATCAATCTTCTTAATATAACTTTTATAAGTTACACTATTTCCATAATAAGAATATGCTGTTAATTCTGGATATTTATTAGCGCATCTCCTTACCATTTCATACATAGATACATCTGGATAAGTTAAATGTTTTCTTACAGTATCTTTGCTTTTAAAAAATGTTTCTCTAATCTTTCTTGTAAATATCATAATTTATTTCCTTTCAATTCTATTATTTTATTTCTTAATATATCATTTTCTATATCTAAATTATCATTCTTAGTTTTATATGGTTTTCCATATGTAATTTTAATAGATTTTTTAAATAATTTATACTTTCCTGTTATAGCAAAAGGAACTATATAAGAATTAGTTTTCTTAGCAAATGATACAGCTCCATATTTAAATGGTAATAACTCATCTTTATCATTTGTTGTTCCTTCGGGAAATATACCTATCATTTCTCCGTTATTTAAATAATCTAATGCTTCGCTTTTAGCATTTTCATCATGTATTTTTCTATCTACTGGGATACATCCCATACTTCTAAAAAAGAAATTCTTAAATTTTGAACTAAATATTTCTTTTTTAGCAAGCATATGTACTATTCTATCAGGACCAGCTATCATAATAAGAGCATCTCTATAATTAGTATGATTTCCTACTAGAATAACATTTCCTTTAGAAGGTATATTTTCTCTTCCTTGAAATTCAGCAAGATATAAGAATTTTACAAGGAATCTACAAATAACTCTTATGAACTTATATATTCTATATTTCATATACCCTCCTTAAAATATTATATCACGCATTAGTATATTTTTAAACCAATAGAAAACAGTTCTACAATAGAACTGTTAATCTTCTTTAGATAAGTTAATAATCATAATATGACCAGGATTATTAACTCTAATAGGTAATTCTTTACAATAACCAAGTCCTCTAGAAACTAATAATTTCATATTATTAATTTCATATAATCCATTTGAATATTTAGGAAAGAATTTATATTCAGGTGATAATAATCCCATAGGTATTCTTATAACACCACCATGAATATGACCACTAATCATCATATCAAATTTATACTTTTCTATTTGTTCTGATACTAAAGGATTATGACAAACTATAATATTATAATTTTTATGATCAATATTACCTATTTTGTCTTTTAAATATTCTTTTGTTATCTTATGTTTCTTTCTATTATAGTATTCTTTTTCATGAAATAATCCACATAATTTAATATTGTCACTTATGTATTTTGTTTTATTGTTTAAAATGTTTATTTTTAATTCTTGTAATTCTTTTTTAAAGTATTTACTTTGTTCATTAGAAATATATGTTTCATGATTACCATATGTATAATAAACATTAAAATCTTTTATTTTAGAACAAAATTTAATAAAAGCATTCATTCTCTTATTAGCAATTCTTTTATTTAAATATCTTCCGTTAATAGCATCTCCACTTATAATTACATAATCAGGTTTTTCTAAATTAATTATCTTTTCTAATTTTTTATATATATTTCTATCATGTATATCACTTAATACTAATAATTTAATATTTTTATCTATTTTAGAATTCCTAATATCATAATTAATTATATCTATATTAAAATGACTAAATATAATTGAGATTAAACATAATATAAAGAGTACTATTAATATATATAATATATATTTATTATTAAATTCTTCTTTTTTAATAATATCTAATATATTATCATCTATCTCTTTATTAGAATTAATATTAATACTAAATATATCTCTATCAAATAATAATCTAACATCTAAATAACTATCTTTTTTATATTTTTTTATATTAAGATTAATAGCACTCTTTTCTAAATCTTTTGTTACTTTTACTCTAGAATCGCTATGAACATATACATCAAATAATTCAGATTTTTGAGGTAATCTTAAAGTAATACTACATTCATCTATATCATGATTAAAATTATATAAATATCTATAATATAATTCAGATGCATCATTATGTTTAACACATAAATTTAATATAATATATTCTACATAATAAACATTCTTTTCTTTAAAATATAAATATAAATATTTACCATCATCTTTTTCTTCATAATCATTTATTGTTTTAACATGCTTACTAAAAAAATCTCTATAATAAAACTCATTTAAACTATCTATTGAATCTAAAATACCAACATTTCTTAATAAAACTGTTGTTCCTTTATAAATATCATCTATTTCATTTTTATAATAGATATTTATTGGTTCTTCACCTCCATCAGTATCAATAATTTCTTTAACTATTAAATTACCTGATATATCTATTTCAGAATCAATATACATTTTATTAATAGTAGATGCTTTTAATATAAATGGAAATAATAAAATTGTAAAAACTATTATTTTTTTCATAGAAATATTATAGCATAAAAAAAGGAGTTAAACTCCTAATTTTTCCTTTACAATTGAATTAACTAATTTCATATCAGCTTTACCTTTTAGAATAGGTCCTAATTCTTTCATTATGTTACCCATATCTTTCATTGAAGATGGTTTTAATTTATCAAATACTTTATCTATTTCTTTTCTAACATCATCTTCAGATAATTGTTCAGGTAAATACTTACTTAATAATTCTATTTCTCTTAATAGACCATCTACAAGATCTTGTCTATTACCCTTTTTAAATTCTTCTATACTTTCTTTATGAGTTTTTACTTGTTTAGATACAACATCAATAACAACTTCATCACTAGCATTATTTCTTTCAAGTTTATTATTTACTAAGTATAAATCAATAGCAGATTTTAATAATCTTAATGTATTTAAACTATCTTTATCTTTTGACTTCATTGCTGACTTCATATCTTCAGTAACTTGTTCATATAGCATATTCTACACCTCCAAAAAATTAATTTCTTTGTTTGTTATGTTTTTTAGCATTTCTAATAGCTTCTTTTTTAGCTTCCCTTCTAACAATTCCTGGTTTAGAATATTCTTTTCTTTTTTTCATTTCAGTAGGGACTCCACTTCTTTGAACTTTCATCTTGAAACGTTTTAATGCGCCTTCAACATTTCCGTCTTTTACTTCTACACGTGTCATTTCTCTTCCCTCCCTTCATGACCAATGTCAATTATAGTACAAAAAGTGTATAATTTCAAGTAAAATAGCGAAGAAATAAAACTTTTTTTATTAAAAAAATGATACAATCACTCTAGGTGATAAAATGAATAAAGATGGAAGCAAGATATTTGTAATAATTGCATTCTTCATTGTTGCTATTATATTAGTAGTAGTAATGATTGTAATGATTCAAAATGCTAATAAACCTGAACCTATACCAGAAATAAATCAAACTGAATTAGAATTAAACGAAACACAAAGAGAATATAATAAATTATTGTTTGATTATAAAATGGTTAGAAAAACTAATGATTATTACAATAGCAATTATTTAATTAGTCCTTTATCTCTAGGATATGCACTTAAAATACTTGAAGAAGGTTCTGCTGGAAATACAAGTACTCAATTACAAAATTTAATTGGTAATTATGAAGTACCCGATGCAGTTAATATAGATAATACAATAAGTATTGCTAATGCATTATTTATTCTTACAAGTTATAAAGGTAAAATAAATAGTTCTTATATAAACAATGTTGAAAGTAAATATTCAGCCAATGTACTATATGATGCCTTTACTAATGCAGATGGTATTAATAACTGGGTAAATGGTAAAACATTTGGTATGATACCTAAAGCATTATATAGTATTAATAGAAATACTAAAATGATGATTGTAAATACTATTGCTCTTGATATAGCATGGAAACAAAAAATGGATTCAGCAAATACACATAGTGCTAAATTTACTAAGATAGATAGAACTCAAATAGATGTAGCAATGATGACTGATAAAAATGCATTTGGATATTTAGAAAATGAAAATGCAAGAGGTATTGTAAAACATTATGCTGTTTATGATCCTACTACTGGAACTACTGCTACACAAGATAGTACAAATAAAATAGAACTTGAATATATAGCTATAATACCTAAAACAAATATAAATGATTATATAAGTAAATTAGATCAATATGAATTAAGTAGATTAATTCAAACTGTACAAGTTCATTCATCTACTAAAGATTTAGTAATGAATATTCCAAAATATAGTTATGAATTTAGTCATGAATATATAAAACAAATATTACTTGATAGTAATGTTACTGATGCATTTGATGAAAATGCAGACTTCAGTGGAATAATGTCAGGATTATTTGTAGATGATATTATTCATAAAACATTTATTGAATTTGGTGAAGAAGGAACTAAAGCTGCTGCTGCAACAATAGTTACTATGGAAGACAGTGCAATAATTCAAGAAAAAGAATTAGTTCAAATAGATTTTAATCAACCATTTATATATTTAATTAAAGAAAAGAATTCAACTAACTTATGGTTCTTTGGTGTTGTATATGAACCTATGAAATGGGAAGAATATCAAAAACTAATTGAACAAGCACAAAGAGAAGAAGAAAGAAAAAAGAGAGGTTATTAAACCTCTTTTTTATATTGCCCTACTTTCTAAATAAGCTTCTTTTGGATTATTAGGATCATATATATATGGAAAATCTGATCTAGCATAATCTTCATTTACTCTAGTTGTTTTATTTTTCCATACGTTTAATTGTTCTTCATTATATCCATTTACTTTTCTTTTTACAACACTTGCAGCATCAATAATAGTATTAAAACTAATGTTTTTATTAGAGTTCTTTAATGAAAATTCACATATATCATTTAATATTTCATTAAATACTACATTTAATTCTTTAAAATCAGTTCCATAATTATCTATTATTGAACATTTACTGTAAAGTTTTAAATAGAAATCATAATCAATACTATAAAATATCTTTAAAAGTTCTGAATATACATTTTTATATATAGATTGAATAATATATTCTTCATCATCTGGTCTACAAGAATTTCTCTTTCTTTCATCTATTAATCTATTTAAATATACATTTATTTTATTAATAAACTCTTCTTTATTATGACAATCAAAGAAAACATCAATTTTGGTTAACCCTTCTAGACGCCTTGCTTCTTTTTTTCTATCAAATGTTAATAATGAATTTAAATATAGATCAGTTGATAAATCATTATCCCATGTTGCATCACCAAGAAAAACACCATGTACTCCATATTTATCATCATCAATTTTAACAAAGCTTCTAGAATGACCAGTGAAATTAATATTTTTTTCTTCAAGAGTATAACCATTATCATAAGAAAGATCTACAGTAGCATCAATCCTATATGAAGGAATATCTAATCTATTTAATAATTCCGTTAATAACCCTGCAAATCCAAAGCAAACAAGATAATCATTATATAATATATATCTTAAATATCTACTTTCAACTGAATTCTTTGATTTTTCTTTATATTGTTTAAAATTCTTAACAATGTTATATGCAGCTATATATCTTTCTAAAGGAGATAAATTAGCACTTTTAATTGGCTCAACTAGTTTATTTAAAATATCTTCTTCACTCATATATGATTCATAATCATACGTATGTAATTCTTCATAATTATATACATTAAATCTAATATTTGAAGGAGGATTTTCAAGTAATTTAGATTCTCTTAATATTTGACGATTATTTACTGATATAGTTATATTATATTGCTTATTATGCTTAGATAATATTTCAATAATCTCTTTCATATGAGAAAAATACTTTCTATCATCTTTATCTAAATATGCTTTATTAAATGTAATAGAAGCTGAATTATTAAGCCCATTTAAGTATTTTAAATTATCTATTTCTCCTAATTTAAATTTTTCGTCTATTTTTATTTGTATAGATTCATTTTCTAATAAGTATAAAAATGTTTGATTATTAATAGCTATATTAGAAGATATTGTATTCCATTTTCCATTTTGTTCAATTTCAAATTTAATATGTTTTTGATTAAGAACATCGATTATTTCTTTAGATAATTCTTTGCCATCAGATAATTGATAAATAATATTATAATTACCAGTATCTATTGAATTAATAAAACTTAATAATTCTTCTTGATTTATTAATGTATCATGTATTCTAATAGTTTTATAATCTTTAATATCTAAATTACTCATTATTTTAGTTTGATATTCTTTTAATTCATCTTTATGTTCTTCAAAATATGCAGGATAAATATATGTATCATAAAAAGATGCATTTGAACAAGCTATTACATGTTCTTGGTCTGTATAAGTAATATTTTTCTTATTTTTAAAAGCGTTTTTTTCTAACAACGATGTTGGTTCACTATTAATATCGTATTTATCTTTAACTTTAAAATCAAAAGATTTTCCTTGTAATATTAAATAATTAATATATTCTTTAACACTATTAAAATATATATAATCTTTAGAAAAATTACTCTCCCATAAGTTAATACTACTCATACTATCACCAATAACATTATATTATAAAAAAGCTATTTTAATCAAATAAAAAAGTGTTATTTCTAACACTTTTATTTTATTTGACTCATTACTTCTTCAGCAAAGTTATCATTTCTTTTTTCCATACCTTCGCCTACTTCATATTTAACAAGTTTAACAAGTTCACATTTATTATTAGCTAGATAATCTTTAACAGTTAATCCAGAATCTTTAATAAATGCTTGTTCTTCTAAAACTGTTTCTTCATAGAATTTTCTAATTCTACCTTCAACAATCTTATCAGCAAATTCAGGTTTTTTACCTTCATTAATAACTTGTTCTTTAATAACAGCTTTTTCATGTTCTAAGTCTTCAGCAGGAACACTATCAATAGTTGTATAAAGTGGTCTCATAGCTGCAGCTTGCATAGCAACATCTTTAGCTACTTCTTCATTATCTCCTTTAACAACAGTTAAAGATGATATTTTACCACCCATATGTAGATATGAACCAAATACTTCTCCTTTAGATTTTTTAACTATTTCAAATCTTCTTAGAGAAATCTTTTCACCTATTTTAGCAGTAGCATTTACTATTAAATCATTTAGTGTTTCACCTTTGCAATCTAATGCTAAAGCATCTTCTAAAGATTTAGCTTTGCTTCCTAAAATAGTGTTTCCTATTTTATCTAATAGTTCTTTAAATTCAGCATTTTTAGCAACAAAATCTGTTTCTGAATTTAATTCAACTACAACTGCATTGTTACCTTTAATATAAATATTAGATAAACCTTCTGCAGCAATTCTTTCTGCTTTTTTAGCAGCTTTAGAAATACCTTTTTCTCTTAAATAATCGATTGCTTTATCCATGTCTCCATTACTTTCAACAAGTGCTTTTTTGCAATCCATCATTCCAGCTCCAGTTCTTTCTCTTAGGTCTTTAACCATACTAGCACTAATATCCATATTTTGCCTCCTATTGTAATGCTGAAACTAATTCATCTTTTTTCATTGTAGAATAACCAGTTAAACCTTTTTCTTTAGCAATTTTCTTTAATTCAGCAACTGTCATACTAGCATAATCTACAGTTTCTTCTTTTTTAGCTTTTTTAGCTGGTTTTTCTTCTTTAGTTTCAGTTTCTTCTTTTACTTCTTCTACTACTTTTTCTTTTTTAGCTTTCTTAGCTGGTTTTTCTTCTTCTACTTTTTCTTCTTCAAAATCATCTAATTCAACAACTTTAGTTTCAACTTTGATTTCTTTTGCAGCTTTTAAAGTAGTTTCATCTTCAGTTACATAATCAACTAATTCTAATCCATTTGCTTCGCAAACAGCATTAGCAAGAACACCAAGAACAACTTTAACACTTCTTACAGCATCATCATTTGCAGGAATTGGATAATCTACATCATCTGGATCACAGTTTGTATCTACAATTCCAAATACTGGAATGTGAAGTCTTCTTGCTTCTCTTATAGCGTTAATTTCAACTCTTGGATCAACTACGATGATTGCTCTAGGTAATTGTTCCATTCCTCTAATACCGCTAAGTAATTTATTAAGTTTTTCATATTCTTTTTGAATTTTAGCAACTTCTTTTTTAGGAAGTAATTCGAATTTACCATCAGCTTCCATTTTTTCAATTTCAGCTAATCTTTTAACTCTTTCTCTTATAGTTCTAAAGTTAGTAAGAGTACCTCCTAACCATCTTTCAGTTACATAAAAACTTTGACATCTTGTAGCTTCTTCGATACTAGCATCTTTAGCTTGTTTCTTAGTACCTACAAAAAGAACCTTACCATTATTTTCACATGCTTTAAGAAGTTCTGCGTAAGCTTCTTCTATTTTTTCAACAGTTTTTTGTAAATCAATAATATGAATTTCATCTCTAGTAGTAAATATGAATTCCTTCATTTTAGGATTCCATCTTTTAGCTTGATGTCCAAAGTGAGCACCAGCTTCTAATAAATAACTTTTTGCAATAACTGCCATTTTCTTTCTCTCCTTTCGTTTTTTTCTTCTGTATATCTTTTATATTAGTATTCACTCTTTCAAGCACTAGAATACTAAATCAATATACATGTCTTTTTTCTTAAAGCCAATTTATTTTAGCATAATTTCTAACAATTTAAAAGAGTTTTTTAACAAAACTCCTTATTTTTTTATTATATACAAGTTAAATCAAATTTACATATACTTCCAATTACATGTATAATTGTTGGAAATAAACCTATCACAACTAATATTATTAACATATATATAAGGTTTTTATATGCTTTTTTAAGAGCAGAAGCATCATCTGATACAACTGCTGGTACAAGTGTTAACATACCTGAAACAATACATATAATAGCGCCAGCTAATCTAATTATTGATATAAATAAATGTAATACTTTTACTAAGTTAGGACCTAATAATTCTTCACAAGTCATTCTTTCATAAACAAAATCTAACTCAGTTAAATTTAATTCACTAGCATGTACTTTAAACATTATGAAAAATATTAAAAATATAAATATAAATTTAAGATATTTTTTCATATACATTTCCCCTTTTTTAGCCAAAATATTATATCATATTAATAATAAAAATCAATACTTTACAAGAAATTAGTTTTTCAATGGAAAAATATTTATAATTATAGTATAATTATATAAGGTGATTTTATGAACAAGTCCTCTTATGGGAATAGAGGTATGTTTTTAGAAAATATTATCAATGATTCAAATACTTATTATAACAGTATTGATAAATGCTTAATATTTAAAAAACCTACTCCTATTAAAGTACTTAATGTAAGTTATCCAACAAATAAATCACATCTAATTGATAAAGCTGTATATTCAAGTATATCTACATTAGATTACAATGGAATATATAGAGAAAAATATATAGAATTTGATGCTAAAGAATGTCATAGTAAAACATCTTTCCCACTTTCCAATATAAAAGATCATCAATTAGAACATATAAAGAAAGTTATATTACAAAAAGGAATAGTATTTATTATTATTTTTATAAATAATGAGTTTTATCTATTAAAAGGTGAAACAATAATAGATTTTATAAATAACAATAATAGAAAATCAATAGAATATAAATATTTGAAAGAAAATGGATATTTAATAAAAGAGAGTTATACTCCAAGACTAAAATATTTAGATGCTGTTGATGAAGCTTATTTTTAAGGAGAAGTTTATGGCAAAGAAAATAGATTTCAAGAAATTAATGAAAAAGAAAGAAAAAAAAGAAAAAGAACAAAAAGAAATAATTGAAAAGAAAAAAGAAAAGAAAGAAAAAATTAAAAAACCTAAAAAACATAGAAGAAGATTTAGATTCTTTTATTGGTTACTTGTACTTATAGTATTTTTTGCATTAATGTGTTTTGTAGCAGGTGTAGGATTCTGTTATTACATAGTTAAAAGTGCTCCTGAATTTGACGTAGATAAAATGTTTGAAAAAGAAGCTACTAGAATATATGATTCAAGTGGAACTTTATTTGCTACTCTTGGTACAGAACAAAGACAAAAAATTAAATATGATGAATTACCTGAAGTATTAGTAGATGCTATTATTGCTACTGAAGACTCAAGATTTTTCCAACATAATGGATTTGATGCTCCAAGATTCTTAAAAGCATCAGTTAGTCAATTAATGGGTCATGGTGGTGGTGGTGCCTCTACTCTAACAATGCAACTTTCAAAACTTGCATTTACAAGTACTGAAGCATCAGGTATTGAAGGTATTATAAGAAAGTTTACTGATATTTATATGTCTGTATTCAAAATGGAAAAATACTTTACTAAACAAGAAATAATTGAATACTATGTTAATACACCATGTTTGGGTGGAAGTATATATGGAGTTAAACAAGCTAGTCAATATTATTTTGGTAAAGATGTTGCTGATTTGAACTTAGTAGAAGCTGCTCAAATAGCAGGTATGTTCCAATCACCTAATGGATATAATCCATATATTAATCCTAATGATGCTAATGATAGAAAAAATACAGTTTTATATTTAATGAAAAGACATGGTTATATAACTGAAGAAGAATATCAAGCAGGTATTTCTGTTAAAATAAAAGACTTCTTAAATGAAGGTGGAAATACTACTACTAATGAATATCAAGGATTTATAGATACAGTTGTTCAAGAAGTAATAAATAGAACTGGTAATAATCCATATGATGTACCAATGGATATCTACACTACTATGGTTACTAAAAAACAAGATGTAATCAATAAATTCTATAAAACATATAAATTTATTAACTCTAAAATTGAAGTTGGAGTTGGTATGATTGATAATAAAACTGGTGCTATATTAGCTGTTGGTGCTGGTAGAGACAAATCAAAAGCAATGACATTAAATGTAGCAACATTTGATGGACAAACAAAACGTATGCCAGGTTCAACAATTAAACCAATATTAGACTATGGTCCTGCATTTGAATATGCAAACTTAAGTACATATGGTCCATTCATTGATGAAAAAACTAAATATGGTGGCGGCTATATGAAAAACTTTGGTGGATCTTATAGTGGTTTTAAATCAATGAGAGATTGTTTAAGAAAATCTATTAATACTTGTGCACTACAAGCATTTAGATTAACTACTAATGAAGAAAAAATGGAATTTGCTACTAATTTAGGTATGGATTTTGGAGATATGACATATTTACCAGATTCATATTCAATCGGAGCTATGAATGTAGCAACACCAGTTAACTTAGCTGCTGCATATGCTGCTTTTGGAAATGGTGGATATTATACAGAGCCACATTCATTTACTAAATTAGTTTATAGAGAAACTGAAGAAGAATATGTACTAAATCTTGAAAGAAAAAGAGTTATGAAACCACAAACTGCTTACTTAATTACTAGTGTTCTAGTAGGAGCAACATCTTCACAAACTCATGTTTCAGGAACTCAAATAGCTACTAAAACAGGTACAACTTCTTATGATTCTAAATTATTAAAGAAATATGGTTTATCAAGTAATATAATTCCAGACTCATGGACATCAAGTTATAGTCCTGATTATGCTATAGCAATTTGGTATGGATATGCAGATGGATTAAATACTGAAAATGTTAAAAAGAAATGGATACTTAAAAATGGTCATGCAAGTACAGAAAGACTTAAAATACAAGCTGCTTTATGTAATAAATTGTATGAAAAGAATAGAACATTTAAGCATCCTGGTGGAATAGCTAGTTCAAAAGTTGAATTAGAAACAATACCAGCTCAATTACCAAGTAATCATACACCAAGTAAATTAGTTGGATCATTCTTATTTATAGCTGGTACTGAACCAAGTGAAACATCTACTAGATTCTCTACTCTAACTGATCCATTATCAGCAACTTATTCAATTGGAAATAATCAAATAACTCTTTCTTGGTCATCTCCTGGTACTCCTAGTGCTATTGATCCAGAATATTTAAAGAATTATTTTGATACTAATTATGGTGAATGGGCTGAAAAATATTATAATAAACGTCTAAAATATAATACAAATAATATAGGAAATTTTGGATTTGATATCTATTTAACTAGTGGAGAATCATCTACATATGTTGGATGGACTGAAGGAACTTCATATACAATAGATACTACTAAATATACTGGAATATATGATGGGGTTATTATTAAGAGTAGTTATTCTATATTTAAAGATAATGCTTCTAATGGATATAAATTAGTATTTGAATATCCTGAAACAGAAGATTACAATGTAAATGATGTTAAAGTATCTATGAGTGGTTTAAATCAATCATTAAGTGTTGGTTCTAAATATACTACACTTAATAAGAATGCTATTGATAGTATTACATTAAATAATATAAGTATTATAAATGATGTAACAGGATTAACTGTTGATGCTACTAATATTTCTAAAGAAGGTGGAAGTTCTAATGTAGCACAAGAAGATGTAACAGCAAGTGCTGGTACATACATAGCAACTTATGGAGTATCATTTGTATACAAAGGTAAATCAGTATATAGAACATTTACTCAAACAATAGTAGTTCAATAAAAAATTAGTTACGAAAGTAACTAATTTTTATTTTTACAAATATTTTTTAATTTACAATTATCACATTTAGGATTTTTACTAGTACAATAATATCTACCAAATAATACTAATTGACTATTTATTCTATTCCATTCATCTTTATTAAAGAATTTTTTAAGTTTCTTTTCAGTTTTTAATACATCATCTTTCTTAGTAGTAATACCAAGTCTTTTAGATACTCTAAATACATGTGTATCTACTGCAAAAGATGGTTCATTAAATAAATGAGCAAGTACTACACTAGCGGTCTTTCTACCAACACCAGGTAAACTTTCCAAATATTCTCTATCATTAGGGACATATCCTTTTTCTAATAATTTACTTACTATTAATTTAAAATTTTTAGATTTAACTCTAAAGAAACCTATTGGTTTAATATAAGAAGATATTTCTTCAATACTTAGTTTATCTAATTTTTCTAAAGAATCATATTTTTTAAATAATTCTTTAGTAACTTTATTAACACTTTTATCAGTTGTTTGAGCAGATAACATAACAGCTAAAACTAATTCATAATCTTTAGTATAATTTAATTCACAATTAGCATCAGGAAATAATTCATTTAAATAATCTCTTATATCATTCATGTTTCTTTTTAATATAATATCCATAAACATTATTACCATATAATAATTCTAAATATGGATACCTTTCTAATACATTTTCAGGTGTTAAATCATCTTGTTTATGTATTTCATATATATTTCCATATGCTGGTCCTTGTCTATAACAATATGGTACTGCAACTATTACTTCTTTACACCTTCCCATAGCGTATTTTAAGACCCTATCTGCTTCTTTTATATCTAAATGCTCAATTATATCTCCAAATATAATAATATCGTAAAATTTATATATAAAATCCTTTATATCAGTACAATATACTTTTTTATATTTCTTTTCTAATTCATTTTCTATTATATTAGGTTTAAAAACTTCAACAGCTTCTATATTATCAAAATAATCATGTAATAATTCATAATATGTTCCACTTCCAGCACCAACATCTAATATTCTAGAATCCTTATTAAAATTAGAAGTTAAATAATCTTTAACTTCTTTTTTATAATAACCAAGAGATACTCCATGCATATTAATACCTCCTAAAACTAATCATTATCATCTAACCAATCATAATCAAATAATTCTTCTTTAGAATTATCCTCTTTAATACGATTTTTAACCCCTTTTTTCAACCATTCATATATAATCTTGTCAATATACTTAAAATTTCTAACTCCGTTTAAAACAGCCTCTTTTAAAGCCTTCTTAATCATATCTTCAGAAGCACCTTTATCTAACCATGTATTAATCATTTCAAATTCAATTGGAGATAATGCTCTTCCAAATTCATTTTCAAATAAAGAATATATATCATCATTCTTTTTATCACTAATCTTATTATTCATAGCAAGTCTATCATATAAAGGATCTAACTTAATCTTTTCAGTAACAACTCCCCCACTATTACTAACATCAAGTTCAATATATTTTTTATTTAATAAACTACTAAAATTATTAACAATATCATCTTCACTTAAACCAAGTTTATCTTTAATATCATCTGTATCTAAAAAAGGAGATACATTTATAAAATATAAAACAAGTAAAAACTCCTTTAGATTAATATCCAAAGAACTAATACATCTAATCATATTAGAATTAATAATAAAATCTTTACTTTTAAATGCATCTCTTAATTCACTCATAACAATCTTAAAAACTCCTCTATATCATATCTATTATTTCTTAAATTACCTTCCATAATATTTCTTTCAATTAATTTATAAGTTTTCTTAAAATCCCTAATATTTATATATCTTAACATTATATCTATAGAAATATCAATATCAAATAAATAATTCATACTCTTCATTTCTTTAATAGCAGTTAATTTATCTACTATACCAAGTATATTAGCTGCATTTAATATAACATCATCACTATATATATCTACATCATTAATACCAATATCACCTTTATTAACTAATAGATTTATGTTATCAATAATTCTCTTTTCCTTTTTAGATAATGGTAAAGTAGTTTCTACTTGAGCCCATATACCATATCTATTATAAACATCTTTAATACTTGTATATGATAATCCAAGATATCTATCTAGATTATATCTACGACTTAAATAGAAAAACTTATTATAACAAGAACTATCAAATATTCTATCTAATTCTTTTTTCTTAAAATCATTACTTACATCTTTAAATAAATGAGAATCATGATTAGATAAATAATTAATAATATCTGGATCTAAATCAAAATCTAATACACAAGATAATCTAATTGCTCTTAGTATTCTAGTTTTATCTTCTTCAAATTTTTTATTTATATCCCCTACTACTTTAATAATTCTACTATCTAAATCTTTCTTAGCCCCTAACATATCAATAAGATACCCATTTTTATCAATAGCAAAAGTATTAATAGTAAAATCTCTTCTTAATAAATCAGTACCAAGATTTTTAGCTATTTCTAATTTAACAGGTTTATTCTTTTTATATTCTAATTCTTTTCTATATGTAGTAATAGTATAAGATATACCATCTTCATTAATATGATATGCATAATAATCTTTAAAAGCAGTTCCTCTACCTTTAAAAATCTTAATTATTTCATCTATTGGAGCATTAGTACATATATCTACATCATCAGATGTAAAGCCAAGCAAATAATCTCTTACATAACCACCTACTATGTAAGATTCATAACCCTCTTTTACTAGTTTTTCCATTATCTCTTTCATAAACTTATTATATCATATAAATAAAAAAAGAGTTATAAAAACTCTTTTATTCAGCATTAGCTTTTTCCATTTCTTTTCTAGCTTGTTCAATCTTTTCTTTCTTTTCTTTAGTAAGACAAGCCTTAGTAAAATGAATAGGATAATCATTATAATAATTTTGTTTTAATTTGAAATCAGCATCTATTTGAATAATAACTGATTCATCTAAACAACCTTCTCCAAGAAATTTCAAATTATACCCTTCATTTATTAAATCTCCATATGTTATGATGTAAACACCAGATTCATTCTTTTTATACTTAGTATATTCTTTTTTATCATATATTTCTTTTCCATAGTTATATAAAGTTTGAGATGTAAAATCAAGTTTATTTTCCATAAAAGATGAATTGGTTTCATTTTTTTCAACTTTATGAATTATTGGTACAGTATTCTTTTTATGAAAAATCTTATTTCTAAAAATAACTAATGTTAAAACAACAACAAATAATATTATTCCAATAATATAAATATATTTCTTTTTCATACTATTCTCCTTTAATAATTATAAATAAAATAGTAAAAAAAAACAATAAAAAAGAAGCCTTTAGGCTTCCTATTAATTTAAAGCGTCTTTTAATTTGCTTCCAGCTTTAAATCCAGCAACAACTTTTGCAGGAATTTTAATGCTTTCTTTAGTTAATGGATTGATTCCAGTTCTAGCAGCTCTTTTCTTAGCTGTGAAAGTTCCGAATCCAACTAAAGCAACTTTTCCTTCTTTTTTAAGTCCAGTTGTAACTCCTTCAATTGCTGCGTCTAATGCTCTAGTAGCATCAGCTTTAGTAAGTCCTGCTTTATTAGCAATGAATTCTACTAATTCTGTTTTACTCATCGTAAATTACCTCCCATTTTGTTTCTAGCATCTTTTTTGCATACGATGCTTACATATTAATTGTAGCATATCACCATTAAAAAGCAAGTAATTTTTAACAATTTCCTTAAAAAAAGCACAAAAAAAGTGAAAAATATACACTTTTCACTTATCACAATTTGGACAATATACACTATCCTTTTTCTCAACCATTAGTTCACCACATCTATCGCAAATATCCCCTGTTGGTTTATCCCATAAAGCATAATCACATTTAGGATAATTATTACATCCATAGAATATCTTACCCTTTTTAGTTTTCTTTTCAATAATCTTATGTCCACACTTAGGGCAATCACATATTTCTATAGCTTTCTTTTCTTCTTTTTGTATATATTTACATTTAGGATAATTTGAGCAAGCAACAAACTTACCAAATCTACCACTTCTATATACTAGAGGACTACCACATTCAGGACAGGTATCACCTGTTTCTTTAGGAGCTACTTTTTCTACTTCTTTTAAAGCTTTGTCATACATTGGTTTAAATGATTTCCAAAAATTACCAAGTATTTCATACCATATAGATTTACCTTCAGCAATGATATCTAAGTCTTCTTCCATATTAGATGTATATTTAACATTTATTAATGAAGAAAAACTTTCTTGTAATTTATCATTAACTTCAAATCCAACTTGTGTTGGGATAAATTTCTTATCTTTAATAACAACATTTTCTTCTTTTAGTTTATCTATAATTGTTGCATAAGTACTTGGTCTTCCAATACCATTCTTTTCCATCTCTTTTATTAAAGATGCTTCTGTATATCTTGGTTTTGGTTCAGTAAAATGTTGTATTGCTTTTACACCAGATGCTACTATTACTTTAGATTTATAATTAGCAAAATCTGGAAGAACAACATCTTTAACATCTTTATAATCTTTATATACTTTTAAATATCCATCAAATACATATACTTGACCATTTGCTTTAAATATATATCCATTATTTTCTAAATCTACTGATGTTGTATTAACAATAGCATCAGCCATTAAACTAGCAAGAGTTCTAGCATATATTAAACTATATAATTTATATTGATCAGTACTTAAATACTTTTTCATTGATTCAGGAGTTCTATATATACTAGTAGGTCTTATAGCTTCATGAGCATCTTGAACATTATCTTTCTTTTTAACTGATTTAGCATAACCCACATATTCTTTTCCATAGTTTGATGAAATATATTTTTTAACATCACTTACAAATACATCAGATAGTCTAATAGAATCAGTTCTCATATATGAAATTAAACCAACTCTTTCAGAACCAATATCAACACCTTCATATAAAGTTTGTGCTATTTGCATAGTTTTCTTAGCAGGATAACCAAATCTATTAGAAGACATTTGAGTCATAGTACTAGTAGTAAATGGAAGTTCACTAGGTTGTTTCTTTTCCTTAGATTCAACACTATCTATATTATAAGCATTAGATAATTTACTAATTATTTCATCTGCTTCAACTTTAGATTTAACTTCTATTTCTTTACCTTGATATTTTTTAAGTTCAGCTTTAAAATCTCTAAAATCAGCTTCAATAGTATAATACTCTTCTGGAACAAAAGCTTCTATTTCTCTTTCTCTATCAACTATTAATTTTAAAGCAACACTTTGAACTCTACCAGCATGTTTACCATGAGTTTTATACATAATAAACTTAGATAGTAAAAAACCAATAATTCTATCTAAAATACGTCTTGTTTCTTGAGACTTAACTAAATTATCGTCTATTTTTCTCAAATGAGTAAATGCTTCTTTAATAGCACCTTCAGTTATTTCATTAAAAACTACTCTATCATAGTCTTTATCTTTAAGACCCAATACTTCTTTTAAATGCCATGATATAGCTTCTCCTTCACGATCTGGGTCTGTTGCTAGTATTACATGAGAAGAATTTTTACATTCTTTCTTTAAATCACTAACCAATTTAGTTTTACTTTGTTTACCTTTACCCTTTATTATTTCATAATTTGGTTTAAAGTTATCTTCAAGATCAACTCCTAAACCATATTTACCAGTTGTAGTAAGATCTCTAATATGCCCCATTGAAGATAATACTTTGTATCCACTTCCTAAATATTTCTCAATAGTATGACTTTTACTAGGGCTTTCTACAATAACTAATTTTTTTAAATCATTTTTTTCCTTCATAAAATTAATATTATATTTTAAATATTTTTTTGTCAAGTCAATTTTTCTAATCATAAAAAAAGAACTATTTCTAGTTCTTACATCCATACACCATAGTATATAGCAAGCATTCCAAGAGCAAAACCTACTATTAAAAATGCTTTAACTATATCAGTTTCTTTAAATCCCATCTTTTCAAAATGATGATGTATTGGTGCCATTAAGAATACTTTTTTATGGAACTTTTTAATTGCTGTTAATTGAATAATTGATGATAAAGCTTCCATTACAAATACACCACCTATAACAGCTAAAGATAATTCGTGTTTAGTTAATATTGCAACAGCAGCAAGAGTAGCTCCTAATGCAAGAGAACCAGTATCACCCATAAATACTTTAGCTGGATGAGTATTATATACTAAGAATCCTAAAATACCACCTGCTAATATGAAACAAAAGATAGCTATATCTTCATTTCCACTAATCCATGTAGTACCCCAAGAAATAATTCCAAAACTTAAGAATGCTATTAATGATAAACCACCTGCTAAACCATCTAAACCATCAGTTAAATTAACTGCATTTGATGATCCTACAAGTAAGAATAAAATAAATAATCCATATATCCATCCTAAATTAACATTAATACCAAGAGATGTAATTCTTAAATATGCATCTCCTCCACCTCTCATATATATATAGAAAAATACAAGAGCTATTAATACTTGAGCAAATAATTTAGTTGGTATAGATAAACCATCATTGTTTTTAGCTTTTACTTTCATAAAGTCATCTACAAATCCAAGTAATGCATATGATACGAATACAAATACTATGATTAATAAATTATGAGTGATATTTATACTTCCTCTAATGTATAAGAATACCATACTAAGTATAGTAGATATTATAAATATTAAACCACCTATTGTTGGTGTACCATTTTTAGATGCATGTGCAAATGCAGTAAAACTACTAATACTCTGTTTACAATTCATCTTCTTTAATACTGGTATTAAAAACCATCCTATTATAACTGCTGCAAAGAATGCAAGCATTAATCCTAATATACTTTTAGCAAGAATTAACATAAAATCACTCCTCAATATAATTATACTTTAAATATAAAGATATTTTATAAAAATATTTTTTATATATGTAAAGCAATTGTATTATATAGATATAATAAAGTTCTTAAGTACTTCATTTCTATCATATCCAAAACATTTAATCTTTTCATCCATTAAACATACTCTATATAATTTATCTATTATTTCATCATTAGAATACTTACTTGTAAATGGTAATAGTTTTTGTATTACATATTCATTAACACCAAGTTTTCTAGCAATATCTTTATAATTCATATCTTTTATAAAATATTTAACTTGATATAACATTCTAAATTGTCTAGCAATACTATCTACTATAACAGTATCATCTACAGAAGAAGATAATATTTCATATGATTCTAAAGAACCAGCTATATCTCTTTTAAGTATTTTTTCGTTAAAAGCAAATATTTCTTTTTCATTGCTTTTAGATACTACATTATCTATATCATCATTAGTAACTATACTATTCTTTCCTTTATATAAATATAGTTTATTTGATTCATTTATAGATATATCTACATTGTTATCACATAAGAACAATATTCTAGATATTTGATCATATGTAATATCAATATTAAGATTTTTAAACATATCTTCTAAATAAGAATGTAATGCCCTATAATCCATCTTTTCACATTTAATTATTTTACATTTTTCTTTTAATAACTTAGTTAATTTTTTTCTTTCATCTATAGAGTCATCTATACATTTCAAAATAATATGATTATCTCCCATATTATTAATATAATTCATAAAGTTTTCTTCGTCTTTAGATTCTAATTTTTTAAATGAAAAAGAAGATACAATAACTAATTTCTTTTCATTAAATAAATCTACATAATTAACTTCATTTAATATATCAGTAAATTCTATTTCATTAAAATCATATCTAATTATATTATTTATTTTTAATTCAGAAATAAGTTTTTCTATCTTACTATTTAAAATATTAATATCTTTTCCAAAAAAAACATAAATCATTTATTTATTCCTTATAACTATACTTCTTACACCAAAATCAATAACAAAGTTTTTAACATCATCTATTAATTTATCATTAACATAAACTTTTTTACCTTTAAAAACTATTTTTAATGCTTTTAATAATTCATATAAAGATGAATATAATTTAACCTTAACAATAGTTGGTTTTCCATCATTAATAGTAACAATAGTATTATCATACATATAATCTAAATGAATAGCTTTATGTATAGCAAGTATCTCTTCTATACTATAAAATACACATGTACTATCTTTAAACTTTTTATTAGAATGAACTATACATATATTTAAAAAAGCATTTATATATTTTTCATATGCATTTATAGAATATAAATCATTCTTATCAATACAAATATAACAATTCTTCATATTAAAGATTTCCATGAATTCATCTATTGCTTCTAGAATATCTTCATATGATTCATAATTAATAACCATATCACCTAAATCATATTTCTTATTATATAAAGAATTTACTACTAAAGTAGTTTTACTATTAACATTTTTATTTAAATTATATTTTTTTAAAGATTCAATAATATCACTTTTCTTAAGTTTATTTATATTTCTAAGAGGATTTAGTTTTTCTCTTTTATCTATAAAATTATTTTCAATAACTAAAGTATTAGATTTTTGATTTAAAAAATCCATTTCTCTAGTACCTATAATCTTTCCACTAACAGGACTAAATAATTTCTTACCAGAACTATTTTCACCTAAATAATAGTTATTTTGAACTAATTTACTTCTTTTGATATGTAATAAATCTACTCTATCAAAAGGTATATAAATAAATTCTGGAGATAAATAAGTTATATATTTTTGTATTTCTTTGCTCATGTTTTTCCCTCTAAAAATATTATATATTATATTATTTAAAAAAAGAAGTATTATTACTTCTCATTAATGCATTTATCATATATTTTCTTTAAATGCTTTTTATTAAGTATCTTTTCACCATTTTCTTTTAAGTCAAGAAATACTCTTTCTAAAAAATCATTCATATGAGGATTGATCTTATATTCATCTTTTCTTTCAATAAAATATTGATATGGAAACCCATCTGTATATGTTTTTCTATTATATGTTTTAGATGCCGCTATTCTATCACAAACCATTTCAACCATATATTTAAATGGAATAATTGGTGTTTGAATAGGTGCTGCATAATCATACCAATACTCAAAATGATGTTTATTACGTCCAAAATGATGTAACCATGCTTTAGAATATCCTTCTACTCTTTTAGCTGCTAATAAAGGGCTATAAACACCCTTAGATTTCTTATAATACTTTACTGATTCACTAAATTCTTCATAAGAATATTTAGATAAATCATGAACAAGCCCCCTCCATATAAATCCACATTTACAACATAATTTAAATACTTCAAACCTATGAACATTAACAGTATGTAAATGTTTAAAAAAATATTTCATATTGACTCCTTTAAAAATATCAATATTTCTATTGATATTTTTGCATTTGTTTCATTAATTGATTAACTTGTTTTTGACTAGGATTTCTACCCATTCCTCTCATTAAAGTTCTAATCATATCTTCACTAATTGGTGGGTTTTCTTTTAATTGTTTTTGAAACATATGTTTAGCTATAAAAAATCCTGCTACTAAACCACCAATAATTCCTACTACTAAGTATAATATATCACGCCACATAATATTCCCTCCAAAAAGATTATATCATAACAAAAAATGAAAAGCATTAGCTTTTCATTATTTTTTATTTTTAGTTTGATTTGTTTCATTCTCTTCTTCAACTTTATATTTATTTTCAAGTTCAACTTCAAGAGAAGAATTATTTAAAACTTCACCACTATTTATAGATGACTTAGTTACATAACCATATCCTATATAAGAAGTATTTATATTTAAAAGATTTGATAATGTATTTACTTCACTTCTAGACCATCCTTTAATATCTGGCATTTTATACTCATCACCATTAGTTAATAAGAATACTTTACTATTAATATTTAATGTAGTATTAGCATCTGGATATTGTTTAATAATTTTAGTTCCATTACCAAGTACTATTGGATTTAATTTAGATTCAGTTAATTTATTTGATACTTCTTCTACATTTTTATTAATATATGAATCAATATTTACAACTATTTCATATTCATTTATTTCTTCACCATAAATATTTAAGTATGTGCCTACATCTTTTACTAGATTCTTAACAGCTGAATAAATATATTTAGAATTATTCATTTTAGCAGCTGCTACATATACTATGATACTTGGATCATTACCAGGAAACATACCAGCAAAACTTCTTACATAGTTAGTTGATCCTTTTAAATAACCTCCAGATGTTGAAGCTATTTCTGCAGTACCTGTTTTACCTACTAAATCATATCCTTTAAGATAATATTTTTTACCAGTAGACATTCTAGCACTACCATCTATTACACCTCTCATTAAACTAATCATTTTATTAACGTTTTCTTCAGATGCAACTTTTCTTACTTCTTCTCTTTCACCAGTACTAAGAACTTCTCCTGTTTCACCATCTACTATTTTAGAAACAATATATGGTTTAATCATAGTACCTTTATTAGATAATACCGTCATGGCTTGCATCATTTGTATAGCAGTAACTGAAATACCTTGTCCAAAAGATGCACTTGCAATCTCTGTTCCATATTTAAAATCTATACGTCCTACTTCTTCATTTGGTAAAGTAAGACCTGTTTTTTGACCAAATCCTAAATTAGTATAAAAATCTTTTAATTTAGCTCTTCCTAAACTTAAAGCAAGTTTAGTAGCTGCTACATTAGAAGAACCCATAAAACCTTCATCATATGTTATAGTTCCCCATCCATAACCATTCCAGTCTTTAATAATTGAATCATCCACTTTAATTCTTCCACTACTATAAGTTGCTTTTCCATTATATTTTCCATTTTCCATAGAAGCTAAGAAACTAAATATTTTCATAGTAGAACCAGGTTCATATGTATAAGATACAAATGGATCATAATAAGATTTTATTTCTAAAGTATTATTATTAAAATTAGGGGTTGTTCCAATACCAAGTATAGCTCCTGTTTTAGCATCCATTACTCCTACTACAGCCCATTCAGGTTTAGATAATGCTAAAGTATTAGCAGCTTGTTGAGCATATATTTGTATATTATCATCTATTGTTAAATATATATCATTTCCACTTATTTGTTTCTTTTCAACAGCAGGAGCATTAGTTATTTGATATCCTTGTAAATCACATTGATATTCTATATAACCATTTTCACCAGTAAGTTCATCATTGAAATATAACTCAGTACCCATTTCTCCATAGCTTTCTTCTGTCTTTTCATTCTTTTTAACATATCCTAAAGCATATGATAAAAAGTTACCATTTGGATAATATCTTTTAGTACTAGCTATAAAATCAATACCAGGTAAATCTAAATCTTCTATTTGCTCCTTTACCAATTCTGTTATTCCTCTTCCACCAGGTCCTAATTCAACTTGATATGGTGCTACTTTAGAACAATTATTATATTCATCACATGAATCAACTTGTGTATTTAAAAGTTCTAAAATTCTTTTTTCACTCATATTAATATAAGGACTAAGTGCAGATGCAGTTCCTTCTTTATCAACTACATGATGAGGATGTTTAGGATCTTTAGTTCTTGATGAAGATAAATATGCTATTACAGTATAACTATTAACATCTTTTGCTAATACTTCTCCATTAGCAGAATATATACTACCTCTTTTAGCATGTACTGTTTTTTTAATAGTTTGTCTAGCAGAAGCAAATTCTTTTAAAGAATTATCTCCAACAGTAATATGTCCTGTTCCAATTAAAACAAGTCTTAAAATAATGCATAAAAAAATAAAAACAACTAAAATAATAAATAAAGCATTTATTTTAATCGTTTTTACCTTTTTCATTATGTTACACCTCTATTCAGAAATTACTCTAATATTACTATTATTATACTCCAAACCAAAGGTATCTGCAACTTCTAATGCATTGTCTAAAGATGCTAATTCATTTATTTTCATTTGTATACTAGCATTCATTTCATTTTGAGAATTTATTTTTGATTTTAATCTTTGAAGTTCTGAGTTAGAAGATTGAATCATAGCTTTTCCAACAAAACTCACTAAAAAGAATCCAACTACAAATAATACAATCATAGTTGTTAAAAATTTTTCTCCTTTTAATTTTACATACTTTGTTCTTTTCATCTTAACCTCTCTATAACTCTAAGTTTTGAACTTCTACTTCTATTATTATCTTCTAGTTCTTCACTAGAAGGTGTTACTTTCGCTATTTTCTTTGCTTTTGCTTTCATATTATCTGGTACCATAGGTAAATGTTTAACACTTTCATCATCACTACATAATTCTTTAAATACTTTAGCAACTATTTTATCTTCTAGGGAATGAAATGATATTACTTCAAGTCTTCCTCCGATTTTTAATAGATCAAATGCATCTCTTAATGATTGTTCTAAAATATCTAATTCATGATTTACTTCAATTCTTATTGCTTGAAATACTTTTCTAGCAGGATGATGAGAATTTCTATAACTCATTGGTACGCTATTTTTAATTACTTCAACCAATTCTAATGTAGTATTAATTGGTCTATTATTGATTATTCCTTTAGCAATTGGTTTAGCATAATCTTCTTCACCAAATCTATAGAATATATCAACTAGTTTTTCATAAGGATATTCATTTACTACATTTTTAGCACTTAATTCACTTGATTTATCCATTCTCATATCAAGCGGTGCATCTTTATGAAAACTAAATCCTCTTTCTGCTTCATCAAGTTGAGGACTAGATACTCCTAAATCAAATAATATTCCATCTACTTCAACATCTATGTATTTTTTCATATCTTTGAAGTTACTTTTGATGATTTTAAAATTATTAGAAATACCTGATAATTTTTTATTTGAATATTCAATCGCATCTTCATCTTGATCAAAGGCGAAAAGGAACCCCTTTTTATTCAATTTCCTTAAAATCTCGCCGCTGTGCCCTGCATATCCTACAGTAGCATCTATATAAAATTTACCCTCTGACACATTTAAGTAATCTATTACCTCGTTAAATAAAACACTTTTATGCTTCATATGGACTATCGAATATATCTTCAGTTATTTCTTCTAAAGATTCTTCATTTTCTTTCATATATCTATTAAATTCTTCTAAGCTCCAAATTTCTAGTCGTTCATTCACGCCGATAATAACACACTCTTTGCTAATACCGGCGTAATGAACTAACGGTGAGGTAATATTAATTCGACCTTGTTTATCGAATTCAATTTGAGAAGCTCCACCAATGAATGTACGCTCGAAAGCTCTTACATTCTTTTTGGTAAATTGTAGAGAACTTACTCTTTGCATTATTTTGTTCCATTCAACTTCGGAATAAACAAATAAGCAT
>JAEEGL017382890.1_pt1 | contig 33627 bp, 27 predicted proteins | sample 9134231 | NCBI WGS metagenome assembly JAEEGL01 (sample SAMN16246548, study PRJNA631951) | gut metagenome | biome: gut microbiome; feature: rumen; material: fiber-attached | host: Bos | place: Iran: Karaj | collected 2018-10 | reverse complement strand
TATTTGCTCGGTATTCCGTATCCTGCTCAAGCTTATCAACAGTATCCAGTAATTTTACCTTCTGCTTTTCGTCTAGGAAAACCTCGTTTTCTGTAAGGTATGTTCTCATATTTTCAGGCTCACGCAGAAATAGCAAAAGACTGTTATGTGCCTTGTCTTGAACAGAGCCATTCTCATACCGGCAAATGGTTTTATCTCCCCAATTCAGGAGTTTTGCAAACTTTCTCTGGCTAAGTCCGTACTGCTCTCTGATCTTTTTTATCTCTTCAGGTAATAAAAGCTTATGTCTTCTTCGGTACTCGTTATATGCCCGAATCAGAGTGGCGTTATCAAGCTCTTCGCAATAGAACTCTTCTCCACACTCTGCGCAAACCAATATCTCTGCATCTACTTCAATGGATTCTCCAAGGACGTCATAAGATTCTCTCTTTGTAATGAATTTTGTCTCAACTTCTCTTCCACATTCCTCGCAATATTTCCTCATTGACGCCACCTCCTTTTTCTATGCAAAATCGTCCTCATGGAACGAAAGACATTTTAAGATATCTTCTCCGTTTTCCTGTATGATTTTAACCTTAACATAGAACTGCATTCCATCAATACTCTTCTTAAATTCCCAAATATCTCCGGGACGATTTGGATCAAAATCCTGCTTAGGACCTTTGTAGTAATCACCGACAACAAGCCCTAAAATCTCATTCTTAACATCTGTGATTGTAAGTCCATGTTGCGCCAACGCTTGCATGTTTTTCCTTCTTGGAACGAAATCGTATTTCCCTGCGGACAACAGTTTCTTAACCTTTGTAAGATAAGTGGTTATGTCCGCCGCACTCGTTTGATTACTCACTCAGTTACCTCCGTGCACCTTATATTATACTCATCCAATAGGTCTTGTCAAGAAATTTGCGGTCATATGACCGCGATATAACATCTCAAAAATCATTCTTCACGCTTCTGATTTTTCATCCACTTCAGCTGTCTTAATGTTCTCGGCGATCTTTCAGGGGGATTCTCTGCAGGATAAATCGTTCAGAATTCAAAAGACACAGTGCTGAAACACTGTTTCAAGATAATACCATAGAGCTTTCGAAATGATAATCGGCATAATCGCCAAATTCGCATCTTTTATTTGTGCATATTGCTAGGTGATGATTCATTGCCCACTGTAACAGAACCTAGTACTGTTACATTTTGACCCACTACCTCCGTCCCCGGTGGGTCATCTAGCAGTTGTAGCAGTCAAGAAAAGTAACACGCATCAGCATCTCTCAAAAGTTACTTTTACCAGATCTGGCGGAAATATGATATAATCAAAAAAACCTACACAAATGAAAGGTTTCGGTATCTTCGAAGAATGTTTCGAACGGTGCATTTTACGGAGTTCTTCCGATCCTTGTCCGTAACGGATATACATTTAAGTGTTGATACACCAAAAAATCAGGTGGAAAGCTCGTTACCGCGTACAGAACTGTTCAGCTCGACGGAGATGTAACGCTGTACGCTCACCGGAAGAAAAAGAAGTGAGGAAAAAGAAATGAGAGCGGTTGTTACGCGCGTTAAAAGCGCTTCGGTCACAATAGAAGGTAAGACGGTCGGAGAGATCGGAAAAGGATTTCTGGTACTTCTCGGAGTCCATGTTACGGACACCGAGGAGGTCGCAAAGAAGATGGCAGACAAGATCTGCGGTCTCAGGGTGTTTGAAGACTCCGAAGGAAAGATGAACGTCAATCCCACTGATGCCGGAGCCGAACTCCTGATAGTGAGCCAGTTCACGCTCTATGCGGACTGCAAAAAACGCCGCCCCGGATTTACCGAAGCGGCGCGACCTGAACTTGCCGTACCTCTTTATGAACTTGTCATCTCGGAGTGCCGTGGTAGGAGCTTCAAAGTCGGGACCGGAGAGTTCGGCGCCGACATGCTCGTGACTTCCGAAAACGACGGCCCCGTAACGATCATACTTGACAGTGCGGAACTGTAAGGTAGACCCTGTATCACAACGTAAAGGTAGCGTTAATATCACACTCGTTAATTACTCTGCGCTGCAGTACTTGTCACCGAGAGATGCGATGGTACCGTTTGCAAGCATCTTCTCGATCGAAGCGTTGATCTTGTCAAGGAGTTCCTTGTTTCCTTTTGCCACTGCAATAGCGTACTCCTCGTTACCGAACACTGCGGGATCCTCAACGATGACAAGACCCTTATTGTCGGCAACGTACTTGGAAGCTGTAGCGGAGTCGATAACAACTGCGTCACACTTACCGTTCACAAGCTCCATAACGCACTCTGTGCCCTTCTTGAAAGACTCGTACCTGTAGCCGAGGTCAACGATACATGTCTCACCTGTGTATCCCTGAACAACCGAGGTGAACTTGTCTGCAAGATCGGCTGCGGACTTGATGCCCGAACCTTCCTTTGTGATGATAACCTGAGTTGCCGAGTAGTAAGGGGTTGAGAAATCAACCGACTCGGCACGCTCCTCTGTAACCGTCATACCTGCGATAACAGCGTCGATCTGCTTGTTCTGAAGTGCAACAAGGAGAGAATCGAATTCCATGTTCTCGATCTTTGCTTCCATGTTGATGTCTTCGCCGATCTGTTTAGCGATTGCGATATCGATACCGTCGAACTCACCGATCACACCGTTTGCAGCAACAAACTCGAAAGGCGGGAACTCTGCGTTTGTTCCGAACTTAATGATACCCTCTGTTTTCTTTCCGCAAGCCGTAAGACATGCAACCGTAAGGATTGCAACAAGTACGGCAGCGATGATCCTTTTTGTTTTTTTCATTTTTTGCCTCCTATTTAGCGGCATGTTTTGTGCCACTGATTATCCATCATATGCGCACGGAGTAACAAACTCCTGATTATGATGCGACTGTTATGTCAGCATATCACCGTGTCCGACAGTTTTCAATATCCCGGGCGAAGATAGTTTTCAGTTTATCATCCTTCTTTACATCCCCGCAGAAGAATAACGCCTATATTGCCTTCCCGTGTATCACGCCCGACCGGCTCTTTTATAAAACTTTACTGAGGAAAAGCTTTGTTCTTTCGTTTTGAGGGTTATCAAATATCTCGGCGGGGGTTCCGCTCTCCATGATGATACCCTGATCCATAAAAAGAACTCTCGACGAAACTTCCCTTGCAAACCCCATCTCATGTGTAACGACCACCATCGTCATTCCTGACTCGGCAAGACTCTTGATAACATCAAGAACTTCGCCTACCATCTCGGGGTCGAGCGCCGAGGTCGGCTCGTCAAAGAGCATAATCTCGGGATTCATCGCAAGAGCCCTTGCGATCGCAACACGCTGCTTCTGTCCGCCCGAAAGCGATGCGGGATAAGAATCGGCCTTGTCCGAAAGCCCGACTCTCGCGAGAAGCTCAAGCGCTTTAGCCTTTGCTTCTTCTTTTGTCATCTTTTTAAGAAGGACGGGTGCAAGTGTGATGTTATCAATGATCTTAAGGTGAGGGAAGAGATTGAACTGCTGGAAAACCATGCCCATCTTCTGACGGATAAGGTTTATGTCGACTCCCGGAGCCGTGATAAGCTCTTCATCAACGTATATCTCACCCTCGGTGACTTCCTCAAGCAAATTGATGCATCGCAGGAATGTCGACTTGCCCGAACCCGAGGGTCCGATTACCGAAACGACCTCACCCGGTCGGATGTGTTCACTCACACCCTTTAAAACTTCAAGATCATTAAAATTTTTCTTAAGATTATATATTTTTATCATGCCTGATTCCCCGTTACAATTATCGTCTTATCCTGATCTTCCAAATGTGTTACACTTTCGCGCTATTCTTCTGTTGTAATCCCATTTGGCGTCGTCACCTGATTTCCGACTGTCTCAGCTTCTTTTCAATACGTTTGAGACCTATATTCAGGATCTTGATTATCACGTAATAGATGATCGCGGTCGCAAGCAGCGGCATAAATGCGAGGAACGTGGTGCTCTTAATGAAATCTCCGGCTTTCTGGATGTCAACGAGACCGACATAACCGACGATCGCAGTTTCCTTGATAAGCACGATAAATTCGTTAACGAGCGCAGGGAAGATGTTCTTGATCGCTTGCGGAAGGATGATGTGTGTCATCGTCTGTCTGCCGTTAAGTCCGAGAGACCTTCCCGCCTCAGTCTGTCCTTTGTCGATGGAGAGAATCCCGGCTCTTATAACTTCGGCAACATAACCGCCCGAATTGATACCGAACGCTATGGCGCATATGATCCACTTATCCCATTGCACAGCCGCAAACGCCACAAAATAGATGAGCATCAACTGTGTAACGGACGGTGTACCGCGGATAACATCGGTATAAACGAGACCTATCCCACGAAGCACTTTCTTCTTTGAAAGATTGCATACCGCAATAAAAAAGCCGATGATGATACCCAGAACGATTGCGACAAGCGACACCTTGAGGGTTACACCGATTCCTCCGAGAAGCAGCTTGTACCTGTCATCCTTAATGAAGCATTTATAGAATTGTTCCGAGATTGTAGCAAAAAACTCCATAATCCCCCCGACTCTCCAAAATAATGATCGCCGACACCGATACGATGTATCCGACACGGCCAAAATGTTATTCAGGTACGTCCCCGCGAATTACATATCCCGGTCACGTAGCTTCGTCATATTCCGGGATGCACGGCAACACTGCGAATTTTATTACATTTTCAAGGATATTTCAAGCTTTCACGAGGTCCGGCATGACAGACCTGTCACTTAATCCTTACTTTTCGGTCATGAACAACAACCCGAAAGTTCCCGGACCGCAATTAACCGCTATGACCGGAGATGCCTGATGAAAGTAGATTTTGTCAAAGCTCATCTTTTTGGCTATCTCATCGGCAATTTCTTTTTTCTCTTTTTCATTAAGACTGACGTATGTAACAAACAGCATACGGGTGTCTATCTTATTGATCGTATTGAGAGCCGACGAGATATATCTTTTCCATGCGCCATCCCTGCTTCCGAAATAAAAACCGCCCAATGAAAGCTTCCCTTTCTTCATGGCAAGTACAGGTCGGATCATGAGGGCCTTTACGATATCCGCCGTTTTCTTGCCGATCTGCCCGGCTCTTGCAAGGTAGTCCATGGAATCAACCATAAAGCTGGTGTGAACCCTTTCTCTGCAAGCGAGAATCCTTTCCACAATCTCCGTGGCACCGTATCCCTCTTCCGCAAGTCTGGCAGCTTCGATTGTAAGGAGACCCTGACCGCTCGAAAGGTGTCCGGAATCTATAACAAATACATTGTCAAATGACTTGCACGCTTCGGCCGCCGCGTGACACGCCGACCTCTCCATTGCGGAGGATATCGAGATATGAATCACGTTGTTTGCATGCTCCAGCTGTTTTGCAAAAAATGCTTCATGATAGGCAACATCGGGAGCCAGGGTTATTGCAAATTTGTTTTCATCTTCCATGTATGACAGTAGCCCTGTGGTGTCGATTTCAAGTCCATCCTGGAAAATACCCGCCTCCGTGCTTACCAAATGAGGAACAACCTTGATATGATACCTGTCCACGAGTTCCTGCGGAATATCGGCAACGGATTCCGCCGTAATAACAACCTCTGCCTTGGCCTGGTGATCTTTGATCCAAAGGGTACTCTCTTCGACAATCTCTCCTCCGCCGGTGGTAACCGTAACAAGTTCTTTCGGAAGAAGACGTCGAAGCTCATTTTCAAGAGCCTCTCCGCTTACCGGTTTAACCAGATAACCATCAAATCCTTCTCTTACATAAAGAGCCTTGATATCACCGCCGGCATTGGCGGTAAGGGCAACGATCTTCGATTCTCTGCAGAGTCCGCCCTTTTGGTCGCGGATCATGTGCATACATTCGACGCCGTCGATTTCCGGCATAAGGTGATCCATAAATATAACGTGGAACTGCATCTCAACCGTTTTTTTAAGAGCCGCTCTTGCGCTGTTTGCAGTAACAACATTGACCTTTGTACCGCGAAGGAGCTTCTCAACGACCATAAGATTGGTCTCGGTATCATCCACAACAAGGACATTGGCCTCAGGCGCCTCAAAGCTCTGATGATAGCTTTCCATGTGCATGATGCTGCTGCGCTTCGAAAGGTCTATCGCACCTATGGTACTTCCCGATACCGATCTTTGAGGGATTTCTATGATAAATGTGGTTCCCTTTGTATAAACGGAGTTGACGGTTATCTTACCGCCCATGATATCGACGAGCTGCTTAACGATAGAGAGTCCCAGACCCGTTCCTTCAATGTACCTGTTTTTAGTCTCGTCAACCCGCTTAAATGCGGTGAACAGATACGGGATGCTCTCCTTTTTGATACCCATACCCGTATCCGAAACGGAATAAATAACCGTAACGTTATTGCTTTCTTCTCTTCTGCACTGGATATTTAATGTAACCGATCCCTCTTTGGTGTACTTGATAGCGTTGTTTAAAACGTTTATAAGGATCTGCTTGATTCTGACCTCGTCACCGAACAACTCACCCGGAAGATCGGGAGCAACATCGATCTTAAACTCCAGTCCCTTATCCTTTGCACGTATCCAGAGCATTCCCACAATATCGGAGAGCATATCTCCGGTTCTGTACGATACGGGGGTCAGCTCCATCTGCCCCGAATCGAGCTTTGACATATCGAGGATGTCGTTAATGAGGTGAAGGAGCATATTGCCGGCAGATCTGATATTCGCCGCGTCCTCGTTGATCTCTTCGGAGACATTTTCACGCAGGATCATCTCGTTAAGACCGATGATGGTGTTTATGGGCGTACGTATCTCATGGCTCATGGATGAAAAGAAACGGTTCTGCGCAGCATTCAGTTTTTCGATCTCGTCCTTCTGCCTGTTGGATTCGAGTATTCTCGCGTACATACTGTATTTTACATACATTACGATGATACTTAAGATTACCGAGATAACCATGTAAATGGCGAAATACTTGACCGCTCTGTACTTCACGCCGTCTTGCATAGCCAGCGTAATGTAGTAATACAGTACCGATCCGTTGGTAAGAAGGAATATGGTCAGATATGCGGACAGCGGCATGTAAAGGAGCATCGGCATAATAAGCGACATGACGATGATAAGAGATGTGTCCATAACCCCCGACCTTATCTGGTCAAGTATCGTAACGGCAACCGAAAGTCCCAATAAAGAGAAGGTATTCAGTATATTGGCATATTTGAGGATCTTATATCGCCTCTCAAAATCCTTCATGACATAGAAACATGCCACCGAAAAGAATAGTGTAGCCACTCCCGAGATCCCATAGGAAAGCCTGGACCAGATGACGAGCTCGCCGTAGTCCTCCGCAAAAACAAAAGTATATACCATATGGAAGATCTCATATATGGTGATCCCCACGAAAAACCAGAAGTCAACCTTTACTGCAGACTGGTATACAACTTTTTCCGTCTCACGATTTCGTTCAAAATATTTTCTCATGGCTCAATCCTCCTCGGGCAAAAACTCTAAAGCTTCGTCATTGCCGCCCCCGGAGTCATTGCCGGGTTCGTCATCGGGAGCAAATTCCATAACTTCATCTTCCCCGTTCGATTCCGAATCCTCTGCATTCCCAACTTCCTCGGTCTTTTGAGCCTGCGCAGGTTCTTCATAAGCTTTGATAATTCCATCAACCAGCCGTTTGTATTCGGTCATGGCTGCCTCATGATGAGTGCGGATAAACTCACCGTCCTCGGCTTTAGCCGCATTTTCGAGTGCCAAAGCCAACTCGCTCAGTTTTCCGGCGCCTATCATTTTGGAAGTACTCTTTAAAGCATGAACAACTATTTCATAATTGGGGTAATCATTACCGGCGAAGAATTTTTCGGCATCCTGCTGCTTCTTCGGAGCATCCCCGGCATATTGCAAAAGAAGCTTCCTGTAAAATTCCTCGTCTTTCTGGCAATAATAAAGACCTGTCTTTGTATCGATACCCAAAGCCGCCACTTGTTCCAAAGGAGAAAGTGTTTTATCCGGCTCCGGCACGCCTTCGGACATGATTTCCTGAGACGTTGTTGCTTCCCTGTTGCTTTCGGACTGCGCTGATGTCTTTTTCGACGCAGTGCGCTCGTAAGCCTCTTCTTCCGTTTCAAACACATCGGTGCAAAGCTCCTTGGGCATCACTTTACGAAGTACGCGCTCCAATTCCGAAAGCTCTATAGGCTTACTGATAAAGCCGTTGAAACCCTCCCTGAGAAACATTTTTTTCGCCGTACTTACCGCATTTGCGGTCAATGCGATTATGGGCACATCTTTATGACGTCTCGAAAGAACTGTCCTGATACGTTTCATTGCCTCAATACCGTCCATCTCCGGCATCATATGATCCATGAAAATGATATCGTAATCGTCGGTCTCACACATGGCAATGGATTCTTTTCCTGAATTTGCCGTAAATACTTCCATGCCGTAGCGTCTGAAAATACCGTTGGCAACCATGTGATTCATGGGCTCGTCGTCAACCACCAGAGCTTTTACGCCGTTGCACATGAGCCTGCCCACTCTGTTTTCTTCCAATGAAGGATCCTGGTTAAGCAGGGTTGCCACAGGGAAGCAATAAAACGGCTTCGGTAATATCCTGATTTTCGACCAGGGAACCTGACAGAAATTGGGATTGGCAATGACGGCCACAACCATCCTCTTTGAAAGACTTTCTATAAACTCGGAATTCTCCATGTATTCTTCTTCACCCACAAACAAATGGGTAAGTTCCATGTTATCCGTCAATTCACGCAGTTTGTCCGCAGTTTCAACCCAGCGCATCACGACACCGAGGCCCTGAACGATGTGTTTAACCATAAGGTTATAAAATTCACGAACCTGAAGGTTGACAAATTTATCAAAATGCAGGAACGCTCCGACGCTGATATCATCCTTTGTCTTAAGAGACATGCACTTGGACGGATCTATAACATCCTGGGGAATGGAGACCTTAACCTTGGTTCCTTTTCCGAGCTCGGAATCTATGATGATAAAACCACCGAGCACCTTCACAAATCCCGAAACAATGGCCATACCGAGTCCGAGACCGCTCGTGGACCTCGTCCTTCCGGAATTGCCCTGATAGAAATGCTCGTAGATGTGCTCTCTCTCCTCCGGGCTCATACCTATACCCGTATCTTCCACTTCAATACAAAGGTTAACGCCGTACTCACGGGTCACGGAGTATATATGAACATACACGCCGCCTTCTTTTGTATATTTCAAGCCGTTGGAAATAAGGTGCCATAAAATCTTTTTCAGCTTTGGAACATCGGTGACCATCATAGCGGGACATGCTGCATCCACGTCAACAATAAGTTCAAGATGTTTCGGTTTGATATAAGCCATTTCCGTGACAACATCATTTAAAACGGAAGAAAGCATGTACTGCTCCACATTGACAGCGAGCTTTTTCATGTCTATCTCGGAATAATCCAAAATGTCACTGATCTGCTCCGCAACACGTTTGCCTGCATCCTTGACAGAAATCAGATCCTCTTGAACATCCTGATTATCCACTTTTTCAATACAAACATCGGTAAGGCCGATAACGGCATTGATCGGAGTTCTGATCTCATGTGATACATTTGCAAGGAAATCATTCAGGCGCGTGGTAGCTCCCTGAAGTATTTCGGTTTCATCTTTGGAGCGATAAAGAATTTCTGCCCATCTCCTGATGATGATCCTGGATATCCAGCCCACAAGGACAATAAGGAACACATGGAGCATGGTTCTCGAGATCACCAGACTGTCAAATGGATAGTCCTGACTCCACATAAGTACCAGATCATAGGCAAGAATCAGATAATACGTCACCTGCCACAAATATATCAGCGCCGTAACACCGGTCAGAGTGAACAATCCGATACAAACCGAAATAACACCCACAAGGTCATATGTACTGGTAAGATGAACGCCGTAAAAAGCCGCGATTACCATCATCAATATAGAATATACCCAAAGGCGCTGATATGGCGTCAGAACATTCTGAACGTGCATAAACCAGCATCCGAGAACCGAAATGCCGATAATATAAACCATCCAGGTTTCCCAACCCATAAGCAGGGATTCGGCAATAAGCGCTACCGAAAGCAAAGAATATGCTATGAGAATCATCAAGTGTGATGTTTTAAAAAGCGCATTGTCTCTAACATTGTCATTTTTCATCAATCATGTTCCCTCGTATTTGAAATATTGCTTTGTGACCGGTATAACGGAATAAAAATCACTCAGCCGCTATATCGGATAATTATACTTCATCCATTTTTTCAATACAAGAGGCGCAGCGGAGCGACTAACGGCTCCTGCACCCCACCCTCCGTGCATTATCAAACATCCCTTCACCCCGACTCGTCTGAATCAATTATCACTTCAACACTTATTTTTCTTTTAGGACACTTTGGTCAACAATGCGACCGTTTCAACATGCACGGTATGCGGAAACATATCGCAGCACCTTACCTTTTCCAGCTTGTAGCCGCCTTCGATGAATGCCTCAAGATCATGCGCGAGGCTTGTGGGCTTGCATGAAATGTAGATTATCCTGTCCACTCCGTACGAGATGATCTGTTTGAGCGCTTTGGGATGAATGCCTTCGCGTGGAGGATCGAGGATTATGGCATCGGGCGCCTCCTTGATGGTGTCGAGAACCTTAAGAACGTCACCGCAGATAAATTCACAGTTCTGAAGGTCGTTAAGCTCGGCGTTCTCACGAGCCGAAGCAACTGCTTCCTCCACTATCTCAACACCTATGACCTTCTTTGCGACGGGTGCGATGACCTGCGCTATCGTACCCGTACCGGAGTAAAGATCATAAACAACCTTTCCCGTAACGTTTCCGAGGAAGTCACGCGCTATCCGGTACAAAACCTCGGCTCCGAAAGAATTGGTTTGAAAAAACGAAAAGGCTGTTATCTTAAATATAAGTCCGAGGATTTCTTCAAAGAAGAAATCCTTTCCGAAAATGTCAAGCTTGCTCTGCGACTTAAGAGCATCGGCAGGGTCATCGTTTAATGCCCGGCTGATACCGACGATACTTCCGTCAAGGTTCAGCGCACGAAGTCTCATCGCCAGCACCTCAAGGAACATCCTCTCGGTAATATCAAGACTTCCCGCTCTGAACGCAGGTCTTTCGTCCTCATCCTCATAAATCGGAAGCGCAAGGATTTCTTCCGAAAGCGCTGAATCTTTTGGAACAGGCTCGCATTTCCACTGCGAAGTCGTAACAAGATTTACAAGTATCTCACCTGTCGTCGCGGCGCGCCTTATCAGGAGGTGGCGAAGATAACCTTCGTGTGAAAGCTTGTGCATGTACGTAAGACCGAATTCACGGCATGTCGAAACAACAGTATCAATGATCTTGTTGTAATCGGGATTTACGATATGACAGTCGGTTATCTGCTCAATATCATAGAAGCTGCCCTGCCTGTGAAGTCCGAGTGTAAGCTCTCCGCCCTTTGCACAGTCACCGAAGGTGAATTCCATTTTGTTGCGGTAACCCCACTCCATCGGGCTCTGCTCAATACCGGTAAAATCGAATTCCTCTTTGACCACGGCGTCAAGCAGTTTCTTGACCTGAGACTTCTTAAGCGCAAGCTCGTCCTTGTACTCAAGCCTCTGGTACGTGCAGCCGCCGCATCTTTCGAAATGCGGGCAGACAGGCTTTCTTGACTCGAGAGGCGAACGTTCTGTCACTTCATGGAGCTTTCCGCTTATGTAATTCGAGTGCTTTCTTCCCATCGCAAACCTTACGGTCTGACCCTCGATCGATCCCTTCACCTTTATCTTTTCTCCTTCGCAATGAAGGATTCCCGTGTTCGGAAATTCGGTAGTTTCAACTTTACCTATGTATTCAACGCCTTTTTTCATTATCGTTTCTTCCTGTTATCTGTTTGTTTGTTACGGTACAACGGATCTTAAGTAACCGGACCGGTACTTTATGTTGACTTTATTCAAAATACAGTCTTTACTTTAGTTCTGCAAAGTGTTAAAATATTACATTATAAACGTATTAACGCATCAATTGCGGAATCATACATATTTCACAAAGGAGTGATCACATGAATCCCAAGATACACACCGAAGCAGTCGATTATCTTTTCAAGGCCGTGCTGAGCCTCAAGGACGAAACAGAGTGCTACACTTTCTTTGAAGACATCTGCACCATTAACGAGCTTTTGTCCCTCGCGCAGCGTTTCGAGGTTGCCGCCATGCTTCGAGCCGGCAGAACATACCTTGATATTGCCGAAAAAACCGGTGCTTCAACAGCAACCATCAGCCGTGTAAACAGATCGCTCAATTACGGCAACGATGGATATGACATGGTATTCGGTCGCATCCCCCCGGCGCCTCAGTTAAAATAACCGCTCTCCCTGACCGTCACGCATCCTTTCGTCACCCAACGGTGTGCTCACGAAAGAAAGCAGCCGACTCAACTCAAGCGGTCTCAGGTCAATCAAAAGAAAAAATATCTTCGAGCTCTTCGCGAGTAAGCTTGCTGAGGAACACTTCTCCTCCGGTCAGGCATGAATCCGAGAGCTCCTTCTTTTTTTGCTGCAGCTTGTATATCTTCTCCTCTATCGTACCTTTTGTAAGAAGTTTCAGCACATATACATTCTGAGTCTGTCCGATTCTGTACGCCCTGTCTGTCGCCTGATCCTCTACCGCAGGATTCCACCACGGATCATAGTGGATGACAGTATCCGCACCGATGAGGTTGAGTCCCGTTCCGCCTGCCTTCAGTGAGATCAGGAAAATGTCGTTCTCTCCGCCGTTAAACCTCTTTACCATATCGAGACGTTCCTCGGGAGGCGTGCTTCCATCGAGGTAGAAATAGTTTATTCCCTTTGACTGAAGTTCTCTGCCGATTATCTCCAGCATTCCCGTAAACTGCGAAAACACGAGAGTCCTGTGCTCGTTGGCGATCGCGTTGTCAATCTGTTGCATGAGAAGGTCGAGCTTTCCGCTTCCGCCCTTGTAATTATCGAGGAATGTCGAAGGATGACAGCATATCTGTCTGAGTCTTGTGAGAGCAGCAAGTATTTTCATCTTGCTTCCTTCAAATCCGTTCGCGTCGATCCGGCCGAACAAGTCGCCCCGGATCTCATTCATGTAGGACAGATATACGTTACGCTGCTCTTCTGACATCGGCGTAACGATCTTCTCCTCAAGCTTGCCGGGAAGTTCCTTGAGCACGTCCTTCTTCATTCGTCTCATAATGAACGGGCTGATCCTCATGTTGAGATTCTCAAGTACATTCTTATCTCCGTTTATGATGGGCTTCTCATATCTTGCGGCAAATTTGCTGTGTGTCATCAGGAAGTTCGGCATGATGAAATCAAATATCGACCAAAGCTCCGAGAGAGAATTCTCAATCGGTGTACCGGTAAGCGCAAACCTGTGATCCGCGCAAAGGAGCTTGACGGATTGAGCATTAAGCGAAGCCGCATTCTTAATAAACTGTGCCTCGTCAAGGAAAACGGTTCCGAACATGATCTTTCTGTAGAGCCCGACATCGCGTCTCATGAGCGGATATGATGTGATAAGGACATCATAATCCTCATATGCGGCAATAAGATTTTTTCTGTCTTCGGGCACTCCCGTTACGACACAGGCGCGAATGCCCGGCGCGAAACTCTGAAACTCGTCCATCCAGTTATAGATTATCGAGCTCGGACAAACGATCAGAAAATGCGGATGCTGTTTTTCCGGACCGTCAAGCATTGCACGTATATATACGATCGTCTGGAGCGTTTTTCCGAGACCCATATCGTCGGCGAGAATTCCGCCGAGGCTGTTGCGTGCCAGCGTCATCATCCAACCGAAACCGCGAACCTGATATTCACGAAGTTCGGCGTTTATGCCCTCGGGAATGATATAGCTTTCCTCGTGCTCAGAGCTTATGTTTTCGATCAGCTTGATGAAATCATCGTTTTTTGTGACGGAGAATCCGCTTCTGTCAAAAGCTCCGTCAAGATAAAAAGCATTACTCTTCGCGAGTCTGATTCCGCCTTGTACAAAGTTCTTTGAAGTAACACCGAGATTGTCCATGATAACGGCAAGCTTTTCAAAGTCATCGTCCATGAGGTTTATAAAGCTTCCGTTCTCAAGCCTGTAATATTTTTTCTTGACCCGGAGCGAACGGAACAACCGCTCAAGCTCTTTAGGACTCATATCGCCGTACGAGAACTCCATCTGTAAAAGGTCCATATCGCTGCTTACCCTGAGTCCGACATTAAAGCTTCCTCCCGAAACAACCTTAAGCTTCTTAAAGTCTTCCGAATAGTAAATCTGTGCCACTTCCGTCAGTGTGGATTTATCGCTTATCAGGAATTCGTACAGCGCAGATTCATTCTTTAAAAGGTAGAATCCTGTACGAGCTTCAAATCCGAGATCTTCAAGGCGCGCAAGAATATCATCCTCTTTGTCTCTGCTGCGAAGGATGATGTAGTGATCGCTGTCAGGGTTTTCAAAGCTGCTGAACTCAAATTCGTCATAAACAAATCTGACCTGAGCCTTTATCCCGTTCTGATATCTGTCAAAGAAAATCTTGCACGAAAGCTCAGGCGAGATATACCTATCGGCGAGTTCTTCCGGAACGTCAATGTCCATAAGGTCACCGATACGTGGGAGAACTTCCTCGAGAAACCTCTTTTTATTGTCATCTCTGAAAATGAGGGGCGGCTTGTCGGTTCCGAGATTATTAAAGAAAGGCGCATAATTGCGTCTGAAGCGCGCGTCCGGAACGAACACGGCTCCGTTGTAGTATATAAGTTCACCGCTCTTCATGAGCGGTATCACCGCTTCTTTATCGTGATAATCGAGCAGGATCGCATCATCCACAATATCGAGATCATATCTGATGTTGGGATTTTTATTAAAAACTCTCACATTTTCATAGACTCTCTCTCCGAGAATGAGCGTAAATGTGTATTTCCCGACACTGTTAAGAAGGCGCATGAGAAGATTCTTCGAAAGAATCATCATGGCTCTGTTAAAGATTCTGGTTCCCGCTATATCGTCACCCAGTGCGAGAAGTTCGTAGCCCTCTATGATGAAATCAAGGATTTCCTTTGAAGATTTATCAAATTCGCTTTCACACCAGACAAATTTTACATCCTTACCGAGATCTATATCCCGGTGCGAAAGATAATCGCTCACAAAGCGCTTAAGGTTCTGAACTTTGTACAGTCTGTCCTTGCCGACCTTAACCGAAAGAAAGCATCTGCTCTCATCATCCGAAAACATCTGGGGTATGGTGATTATGGGCTCAAGATGAAATACCTCAACGGCACCCACACTGTCCTCGGTGTTCCTGAAATGATCGATGCACATGCACGCCCTTCTGTCCTCGGGCGATTCGATACGGGCAAATCTGCTCTTTTCCTGACGTCTGAGTACTGCAAAAAGCGCAGCAATAACATGCTTGCAGGCGCCTTTTTCCTTAAGGCTTCCGGCACAATTGCACGTATAATTCACTTCTCCGTTTTCTTCCGAAACCATGACTGTGTACTCGACACCGTCAACAACCTCGACACGGATTTTTCCGGAGAGCCGCTCGGTGCTCATTCTTCGAACATTACCGTTTCTGAAGCACCTTACGCCCCTCGAATAAGTGAGTTCGCTTGAGGCAAGCGCCCGTATGATTTGTCTGTTTAACTGTATCATTTGATTTCCCCACTGTGCATCCGTTTTGGATCAACCGGTTATTTCTTTTATTTCAAGCTTTCCCTCTGAGCAGACTCCCCTTTTTTACCCTACCGTCAAACGTTACATTGAGCTTCTGTCCGGCATGTGGACAGCTCTCCATCCGTGTGCCGTCCTCCGCGGTGATCGCAAGAACCTTCACAAACCTCGGAACAATGGGTCCGGGCTCAAGCACTTCAAGTGTATCACCGACACAAAATTTATTCTTTTGAGTTAAAACGCATATGCTGCCACAGTTTTTTTCTTCGTTCCCTTCATGACCGGATCCGCCGTGTTCATTATCCGACCATCCGTATTCAACCGATTCGGAGAACTCAACCGTGCCGTAATATACATACTCCTTAACATAGGTGCTGTCCTCATATACCATCGCTTCTTTGGGCGGCTTCCCGTAATAAAAGCCGGTATAGAACCTTCTGTTGGTACATTTCTTTACTTCTTCAAGGTATATTTCCCTGTTTTTCTTATATACATCCGGATCCCTGAAATAATCATCTATTGCATTTCTGTATGCTCTTGTCACGGTTGCCACATAAAGTGCGCTCTTCATTCTGCCTTCACATTTGTATGAGGATATTCCGGCGCTCACAAGGTCGTCGATACGATCGACCATACAAAGATCTTTTGAATTGAAAATGAAAGTTCCTCTCTCATTTTCAATGACAGGCATATATTCGCCGGGTCTTGTTTCCTCAACGAGGCTATACCTCCATCTGCAGGGGTGAGTACATTCGCCGAGATTCGCGTCCCTTCCCGTCAGATAATTACTCAGCAGACATCTTCCCGAATAAGATATGCACATCGCTCCGTGCACGAAGCTTTCGATTTCCATGTCATCGGGGATATTTCGTCTGAGTTCTTTTATCTCTTCGAGAGAGAGCTCCCTGGCCGAAACGACTCTCTTCGCGCCCCTCTCATACCAGAATCGGTATGTAAGATAATTTGTGTTATTCGCCTGAGTGCTTATGTGACGCTCTATGGAAGGAGCAAATTCGCAGGCAAGCATGAACACTCCGGGATCCGAAATGATAAGCCCGTCCGGTCCGATTTTTTCAAGCTCTTTAAGGTATTCCTTTATCCCGTCCAGATCTCCGTTATGCGCGGTTATGTTAACCGTTACATAAACCTTCTTGCCGCGTTCGTGAGCATATCCGATCCCGAGGATCATATCTTCTGTTGAAAAATTAACAGCCTTGGCGCGAAGGCTGTAGATATCTCCGCCTATATAAACGGCATCGGCCCCGAAATCGACTGCCGTCATAAGAACAGGCAGGCTTCCGGCCGGCATCAAAAGCTCGGGTTTTTTCTTTTCCGTCATAGCCACTCCTCATTTGAAAAACATGATGAACGATTCTTTCCATATCGGCGTGCGCTCAGACATCATGACTCTTGTACGTAAGAGCCGCTCCGTCCCCGACAGGCAGGATGACTGTCACCAGCCCCTCTGCGTGAGTCAGTTCACGTAAGAATTCCCTCATCCTCTCATGTATTGTCCTGTCCCGTCTCTCAACACCGAATCGCGATCCGGCGATAGAACCTTCAAGAAGGACATTGTCTGTCAGAAGCAGTCCTCCGGGAGCAAGAAGTCTTTTACAATCGGGCAGGAACCTGCCGTACTGCCCCTTTGCCGCATCAAGGAAGATCATATCATAAGCACCCGAAAGAACGGGCAGTACTTTTTCGGCATCTCCTTCAACAAGTTCTATTCCGCTTCCCTCAAGGTTTTTTCTTGCTTCTTTAAGTCTCATCCCGACCTTTTCAATGGTGGTGATCCGCGCATCGGGCACGACAGACTTCATATATAACGCCGAGAAGCCGACGGCCGTCCCGATTTCAAGGATGGTTTTCGGCTTCTCCTTTAACAACAGAAATCTGATCAATTCGAGCATATCGTCACGGATGATCGGAACATGTGCTTTCCGTGCCCTCTCTTTAAGCTCTTCGAGTTCGGCGGGAAGGTCGTGCGCCAGCGAGGCAAGATAACCTGTAATCAGTTCATTTACGATCATGTTATTTCCTCTTCTCTCAGATCTTTGACTCCAGATCCTCGACACTTTGCTCTTTGTCGACCGAATTTGAGTAGGATGATATTGCATCAAGAATGTCGTTATATGTCATCGAAGTGTTGAGCACAAAAGTACCCGGCATGATCTCATAATCTTTAAGCTTAAGCTTCAGGTAGAAGGAATACTTGTCCGGAATAAGCTTTGCGTCTGCGAGCTTACTCGCAATGTTCATTGTCGATTCACCCTTAAGGATGGTAACCCTCACGTCCCTTCCCTCACCGGTCGCCATCGGCTGATCCCCAAAGACTCTGTAGGTGATGTCGTAGCTCTGACCTGCAAAATCAGAGATTTTATTGAAAACAAACACGTAAAAGATCACGTTGATTCCCACGATGAGGATCGTCAGCGAGAACCGCATCAAAAGCCTCATTATGAACGAACCCTTTCCTTTTTTCACTTTTTCCTCCTCTTTAGCGGCGGTTTTTTCGCCGCTGATTCATTGCCGCACATGAGACTATGTACCAAATTTATCTTTAGCGGCGGTTTTTTCGCCGCTGATTCATTGCCGTACATGAGACTATGTACCAAATTTATCTTTAGCGGCGGTTTTTCGACCGCCCGCATCATACATGTTCACACTTCCATGATGATCGGAAGGATCATGGGACTTCTTCTCATCTTCTTCCAAAGATAATCCGAAAGGTCGTCCTTAAACCTGTTCTTTATCCTGCTCCAATCCGAAAGCTGATTTTCAATACAATAATCAAGTGTCTTGTTGCAGACCTCTGTAAGTTCCGTGAGCAGCGATTCTGACTCACGCACATAAACAAAGCCTCTGGTGATGATATCCGGACCCGAAACAACAAGCCCCGTTTCGCTTTCGATCGACATCGCCACCACGATCAGTCCGTTTTCCGAAAGCATGTGTCTATCGCGAAGAACGACATTTCCAACATCCCCGACTCCGAGTCCGTCCACGAAAAGGCTTCCTGCAGGTACGCTCCCTGTGACCGCCGCACATTCGTCATTCATCGACAGCGCATCACCCGAGCGAAGGATGAACACATTTTCCTTGGGCATGCCAAGCGACTGGCAAAGCTCACTGTGAACTTCCAAATGTCTGTATTCTCCGTGTACCGGAATGGCGTAACGGGGTCTGGTGAGCGTGTAGAGAAGCTTGATCTCCTCCTGGCAAGCATGTCCGGAAACGTGGGCATCCTGATAAATTACCTTTGCGCCTTTCATCGAAAGCTCATTGATGACCTTCGAAATACTCTTCTCATTGCCCGGTATCGGTGATGAACTGAATATAACGACATCTCCGGGCTGAAGGATTATCTTCTTGTGAATATTACCGGCGATCCTTGACAAAGCCGCCATCGACTCGCCCTGACTTCCGGTTGTGATGATCACGGTCTTCTCTTCGGGATAACTCTTTATATTTTCAATCGGGATCACCGTGTCCTCATTGTATTTAAGGTATCCGAGCTCTGAGGCGGTCTTTATCACATTGACCATGCTTCTTCCCTCGATAACCACCTTTCTCCCGAACTTCTCCGCGCTGTTTATGATCTGCTGAACTCTGTCGACATTTGATGAGAACGTCGCCACGATGATCCTGCGGGAACTGTGTTCGGCAAAAAGACTGTCAAATGTCTTTCCGACAGTCTTTTCCGACATCGTGTAACCGGTCCTCATAACGTTTGTGGAATCACATATGAGCGCAAGCACGCCCTTCTTTCCGAGTTCGGCAAAACGTGCAAGATCGATGGTGTCACCATAGACAGGCGTATAATCGATCTTAAAATCTCCGGTGTGAACGATCACACCGGCAGGTGTGTGTATTGCGAGCGCCGCCGCATCGGCAATGCTGTGATTTGTTCGGATAAATTCGACCCTGATCTTCCCAAAGACAACGCTTTGACCGTACACTACGGTCTTGAGCTTGACTTTTTTGGGAATTTCAAATTCCTTAAACTTGTTTTCGATAAGCCCTATCGTAAGTCTCGTGGCATAAACGGGAACGGGCAGCTTCGGAAGGATATAGGGGAGCGCCCCTATATGATCCTCATGTCCGTGTGTGATCACAAAACCCTTAACCTTATCTATGTTGTCCGTAAGGTATGTCACATCCGGTACGACAAGATCGATACCGAGCATATCATCCTCCGGAAACGCTATTCCGCAATCAACGACCACGATAGTATCCTCGTATTCGATGGCCGTGATATTCATTCCGATCTGTTCCAGTCCTCCGAGCGGAATGACTTTAACCGAAGGCTTGTCCGAATTAAAGGTCTTTACAAATTCGTCATTTCCTTTCTTTTCGCCTTCAACGCTTATATTCCTGATATTTTGATCCAATTCTTACTCCTCATGATTTACGGAGGCACCGTGTCCCCCTTCGGAAGCGGCTTTTTTCGACCGGTTCCGTTAACCTGCCGTCTTCGCAATACGTCTGGCTGCCTAAAGATGTTAATCGTTCGGCTCCACTACTATGTCCATCTCTCCGTCAAGTACCTCATTGAAAAGACCGGTAACCGCGGCGAGTTCTTCATCGTCTTCAACCATCCTGTAGGATGCTTCCGTCTTGTCTTCCGTTTTCACTTCTCTGAGGACATAAGCCACTTCGTCCTCATCCTTTTCATCGGCCGTAACAAGGAGGTATGTTTCTCCCGAAAGCCTTGCTTCTTCAATAACGGTGAATTCCACGTTCTCACCGTCATCTGTCGTAAACATTAATTTGTTGTCCATTCATGTACTCCGATAAACTTATTTTGTCTCACGAGAATCAAGATAGCTCTGAAGAATGATCGCAGCAGCTATCTTGTCAACAACCTGTCCTTTTTCTTTGTATGAGAGTCCCGCCTCATCGAGAATACGGCTCGCCTGAACCGTTGTGAGACGTTCATCCCAAAGTATCGTTTCTTTACCTGTCCGCCTTGCCACGTTTTCAGCGAATTCGCGACATTTCAGGGTTCTTTCGCTATCGGTATCATCAAGCTTCTTGGGTAACCCGACCACGATCTTTTCAACCTCGTACTTCATGCACAATTCTTCTATCGCAGCGAAGGTCTGACGAAGCTTTGTCTCATGCTTTCGTCTTATAGTGGTGACGGGCTGCGCGGTCAACAGCAACTCATCACTAATAGCGACACCACAAGTCATGCCGCCGAAATCAAGTCCCATTATCCTCATAATTCAATCCACTGATCAATTTTCCGGATCACGAGCCGAAATTATTCTTGATGTACTCTCTGAGGAGTTCCTCAATGATCTCGTCGCGCTCCACACGCATGATCTGGCTTCTCGCACCGTTATGACTTGTGATGTAGGTAGGATCACCGGACATGATATAACCTACGATCTGGCTGACAGGGTTGTAACCTTTCTCCGTAAGTGCGATATAAACACTATCGATCGTGCTTTTGACAATCTTGTCCTGCTCTTTGGCAGGCTTAAAAAACTGAGTATTCGTGCTGACACCGTTCGTCATAATCATCCTCATTTCCGGCTGACGCCAATACATTATCAATTTATTATATATCAGGAACAGATGTTTTTCAAGTCTGACACGCTCTTACATGAATCCGTCGGACTTTTTTACCCGGGATGAGCCTCTTATAGGAGTGTCCCGAGTATCACACCCTCGTCCGATACACTCTCGCATCTGACTTCTGTGATCGAATTCACTTCCGGTGCATGACCCGATACGACCGCCTCCACATCCGCATACCTGGTTGTAAGTCCCTTGGCAAACACCTTTCCGTCTGCCGATAATATACGCTCCACAAGGATTTTTTCCTTCTGACCGACAAACGAACCCAGGTAGGCCGCATGCATTCGTGCATCAAGACTTATGAGCCTGTCGCTTCTTTCCGCGGAAACCTGCGGCAGAACCTGATCCTTCATCGCTGCGGCGGGAGTGCCCTTTCGCTTCGAATACCTAAAGACATGCATCTTGGCAAACCCGATCCTTTCAAGGTTTGCTATGGAATTCTCAAACTCCTCATCCGTTTCTCCCGGGAATCCGGCTATGACGTCCGTTGTGATCGCCGGACGGTCGAAAGTCTTGCGCAGCACCTCTGTCCTTTCGGCATATTCCTCGATCGTATAATGACGGTTCATCCTCTTTAACACGCTGTTACAACCGTTCTGAAGCGACAGGTGAAACTGTGGGCAAAATTCCTTAATGCCGGCAAGTTCTTCAGCAAATTCCTTGGTTATGATACGCGGCTCAAGACTTCCGAGTCTTACCCTTTCTATCCCGGGAACAGCGGCTGTCTCCTGAATAAGCCGCAGAAGCGGTCCGTGCACAAAACCTGCTTTCCTGTCATAGTCTTCACGTCCGTAAGACGAAAGATGAATCCCCGTGAGAACAACTTCTTTATATCCCGCCCCGGCGAGACCTCTGATCTCCGCTATCGCATCTTCCGTACTCCTCGAACGTACTCTTCCGCGCACATACGGGATAATACAATAAGTACAGAACTGATCGCACCCGTCTTCTACCTTGATGAACGCTCTTGTCTTATCGTTAAAACCGTCTATACTGAGGTCCATGTACTTCCTGTCGGTAAAAAGATCCGAAACGATCGTAGCGTTTCTGTGTTCTCCAAACCAATTCTCGATGGCTTCGACTATCCCGTCTTTTTGATTGCTTCCTATCACAATGACGCGATCATCGTCCTCAAATGCGGCATTTCCGACCGCCTGTGCATAACAGCCCGTGACAACTATAAGCGCCTTTTCGTTAAGCTTCATGGCGTGGTGGACAGACTGCCTTGATTTCTTGTCGGCGATTCCCGTGACGGAACATGTGTTGATCACGTATATGTCCGCATCCTCATCATCACTTACAATAAAGGCGCCCTTATCTTCGAGCATTTTTCTGACGGCCTGGGTTTCATAGGCGTTAACCTTGCAGCCCAAAGAGCACAAAGCCGCTCTCTTGCCCTTAAGAACCGAGGGTATATCATTCATCTTTTCTTCCTCATAATTCACATTTTTCAAAAAGTTTATAGTGCATATCTGACAATCTTCAACGGTCAAAGCCGCTTTTTTTCGGGATTGTTTACTCTTGACAAAAAAACATTAACCTTTATACTGTACTCATAAATACAAATATTTGATATAAAGGAGTGTGATTTTATGAAGACAGTAAAAATCAATCTCAACTCAATTGATGCGGTAAAGTCATTCGTTAATGCCGTAACAAAATTTGATTCGGACTTCGACCTGGTTTCAGGCAGATATGTTATCGACGCTAAATCTATCATGGGAATCTTCAGCCTTGATCTTTCAAAGCCGATTGACCTTAACATTCATGCATCGGATAACATCGACGACATCCTCGCTGCTCTTAAGCCCTACATCGTTTGATGAGGCAGGCGCGAAATCGCGATTAGTTGAGAACACGGGCAGTACGCAATACGCGTACTGCCCATTTTTGTCTGATCATCACTCAGCGTAAGGAGTCCCCTTATCGTAGATACGGCTGCTTGTAACGTTAATGATCCTGACTGTTTTGATTGCTTTTTCAACAAGCTCTTCAACCGAACCCTCGAGTTTTTTCTCAGACTTCTCTATAACATGGAGCAAAGGCTTAGTAACGGGATGCTTGGCAACAAAGATCGTGCAGCAATCCTCGTAAGGCTCTATTGAAGTCTCGTAGGTTCCTATCTTTTCAGAAATATCGATGATATCCTGCTTATCGAAAGCTATGAGCGGTCTGTAGACAGGCATCCCGCAAACTGCGTTTGTCACTGCAAGGCTCTGCATCGTCTGGCTTGCAACCTGTCCGATGCTCTCTCCCGTAACAAGTCCGAGCGAACCGCACTCACGCGCAAAATGCTCAGCCAGCCTCATCATGTAACGTCTCATGATAATGGTGAGCTCATCTCTTGGGCACTTCTCGATAATGTCAAGCTGAATGTCGGTAAAATTGACCACATGAAGCCTTATGGGACCCGTGTAGGCGCTGATTATCTGCGCAAGGTCGATAACCTTCTGAAGCGCCTGCTCGCTTGTGTAAGGCGGCGCATGGAAATAGACGGCATCGACGGTTACTCCGCGCTTCGCTATCATATATCCGGCAACCGGACTGTCGATTCCTCCCGACAATAGGAGCATCGCCCTTCCGTTTGCGCCGACGGGCATTCCGCCGGGTCCCCGGATGATCTCCGAATAAACATAGGCGTTGTTGCGAACCTCAACATGGATCCTTACCTGGGGATCACGCACGTCAACCTTAAGGTTCTTGAACCTGCGAAGAAGGTAGTCACCCATGTCGGCGCAGATTTTGGGAGATTCGATCGGATAACGTTTGTCTGCACGTCTTGCCTCAACCTTAAAGGTGATCTCTTTGTCGCCGTACACCTCTTCGACATAATCTCCCGTAGCCTGAGTAAGACTCTCGAAACTGTTGTCCGGAATCACCTTGACCGGACAGATAGCCCAAACGCCAAAGATCTTCTTAAGCTCTCTGACCGTCCTATCGTAGTCGTAGTCCTCGGGACATGACAGAAATATCCTTCCCTGCTCCCTGACTGTCACAAAACCGTCCGAAATCCGCGAAAGGTTCTCATTGATTCTTGCGCAAAGCGCGTCTTCAAAAACATATCTGTTCTTTCCTTTGATACCAATTTCCGAGTATTTGATCAAAAATGCTCTGTATATCATGTCTGTTCCTTTCCTGAAAGAGAACCGTCTTTCCGATAAAATCCGTCTTTTTGTACCGGGGCTTTCTTCTGATGTTCACACGTGTCCGAATCCTTATCAACCGATCCGGCGGTATCGATCCTTACTTTCTCGCAAATCTTGCGTAGATCGGTACAATTTCTTTAAGTACCTCAATTGTTTTTTCGAGTTCTTCGCGTGTCGTCGAAAACGAGAAGCTGAATCTTAGAGTAGCGTCAAGGAGATTCTTAGGTACGCCAATGGCCCTCAGTGTTCCGCTTATTCCGGGATGGTTGCTTGAGCATGCCGAGCCCGATGAGACGTAAATCTCCGACTGTTCAAGCGCATGAAGAAGGACCTCCGCTCTTGCGCCTTCAAAGCCGGCGCTGACGATATGGGGTGCCGTCTTTCTCACCTCCGCCTCACTGAACGAACCGTCTTCTTCCGGTTTTACAGCATGTACGTGTGTGCCGTTTATATCCTTAAGTTCATTGACGAACATGGTCTTCAGCTCATAAAGACGCTCCGTTGCTTCGCGCCGTTCATTATAGTATTGCCTTGCAGCCGCAGCAAGTCCCGCGATCGCCGGCACATTTTCCGTTCCGGATCGCCTGTCTTTTTGCTGTCCGCCTCCCCATATGAGAGGTCTTATCCTTACGCCGTCCTTCACATATAGGAATCCGCTTCCTTTAGGCGCATTTATCTTGTGACCGCTCACGCTCATGAGATCAATCCCGAGCCTGGCGGGGTAAATAACATACTTACCGTAGGCCTGAACCGCATCACAGTGAAAAATGACGTCCTTGTTTTTTTCGTGAACAGCCTCTGCTATCGCGCCGATATCGTTCACCGCCCCAACCTCGTTGTTGACATACATTACGGAAACAAGCACCGTTGTCGGTCTTATCATGTCGGTCAGCTCATCAATTTTAATGTGTCCGAGTTCATCAACAGGAGCAAATTCGACTTCAAATCCGAAATCCCTAAGCGATATAAGAGGATTATAGACGGATGCGTGTTCATAGCCTGACGCAATTACATGGTTTCCGCGTCTTTTGGCTGCGAGCGCAGCTCCGACAAGAGCCATATTGTTCGACTCCGTTCCGCCTGAAGTAAAAACGATCTCCGTGGGCTTCACATCTATAGTTTCCGCTATCGTTTTTGCTGAGTTCTTGATTATGTTCCCCGCATCAAGCCCTTTGGTGTGCTTTGACGAAGGATTTCCCCAATCGGTCTGCATTGCGTTGAGCGCAGCCTGTACGGCGATTTTGCAAACCTTGGTGGTTGCTGCATTATCGAGATATATCTCCATATCTGTTCCTCATTTTCGGTTTTTGAATCATTAATCTCACGGAGTACTTCTGTTCAAGACTTCTCTTCCCGTAAACGCTTCGTCAATGTCTCCTCGAAAACGCTTTCGGTGTTACCCGTTATATCCCCGTCTGTTATAACCGGTCGCAGCATATCACAGATCTTCAAGCTCGAACATGATTATCGAAAGAGCCGCAAGTCCGGCAGTTTCGGTCCGTAGTATCCTTTTCCCCAGACTGACGGGAACAGCGCCGACTCTCATGGCTTCCTGTACTTCTGCAGCCTCAAAACCACCTTCGGGTCCGATAAAAACAGCAACACTCTTAACATCCCTAAGGCCCTTTATTGCCTCACGAGAGCTTTTCATCGTACATCCTACCGTGTCGCTTTCCTCATAAGGTATCAGAATTCTGTCAAGCTTCCTTGCATCCTCCAGCGCCTGATTAAACGACATCAGACGATCAACTGTAGGTATGATCCCCCTGCCCGACTGCATGGCCGCGCTCTTTGAGATGGCATTCCAGCGTTCAAGCTTTCTGGCTTCTTTTTTATCATCTTCTATTTTGACGATCACACGACCGGTCATCACGGGAACAATCCGCGAAACACCGAGTTCGACGGCTTTCTCAACTATAAGATCCATCTTGTCTTTTTTGGGAAGTCCCTGATAAAGAACGATTCTTGCTGCCGGCTCGGTTTCACACGGAAAGCGCTCTTCCTCATCAAAGCAAGAACAGCCCTCGCCGAAACCGGCAAGGGCACAAATATGCGAGAGTCCTTGTGTGTCGTTGATGACGACTTTCTCTCCGCGCTTCATGCGCAATACATTTTTGATGTGATTGTGATCTTCCCCGAAAAGCTCTATCCGTTCTCCGGGAAGGATTTCACGATCAATATGGAAGTGCTGCATTTTAACTCCGTGTTCCTCCTCTAAACTGCCTTCGCAGTAATACCGGACCATTCGCCCATGCGCTTGATCCCGACAATCTCGAAGCCGTTTTCGACAAGCGCCTTTACAACAGAGTCTTCCTTTGTGGTGAGAATACCGGAGCAAGTGATAAAACCACCGGTCCTTGTCAGCTTTCTTGCATATGGTGCCAACGGTATGATCACGTCGGCAAGGATGTTGGCTGCGGTAAAATCAAAAGTATGACCTTCAAGTGATTTCGGAAGGTCTTCCGATTCAAGAAGATTTCCGGTTGCAAAAAGGATCTCCCCGTCTTTTATCGCATCTATATCGCATTTATCAAAGCTTTCTCTGTATTCGGCAGGGATCTTGTTCACACCGGCGTTTTCAACCGAAATCTTTGACGCATTGTCATCGACGTCAAATCCAAAAGCATTTCTTGCCCCGAAAAGGATTGCGGCGATCGAAAGGATACCGCTTCCGCATCCTATGTCGATACAAGTATCGCCTTTTTTTAACCTCTCGCTCATGGCGAGCAGGCAAAGCTTTGTGGTTTCATGCGCGCCGGTACCGAAAGCAGTCCCGGGATCGATCTCGATAACGGTGTCACCGTCCTTTGCCATGGGTGCTTTTTCTTCCCATGTGGGCTTTATCACCAGGCGATCGTTGACTCTGAAGGACTTGAAGTATTTCTTCCAGTTGTTGATATAGTCCGAGTCGTCGGTCGTTGCAAAATCAAAAGTCATCGCCCCAAAATCACAAAAGCTCTCATAATCTGCCGCTTCCCGCTTTATATCCTCAAGGAGCTTTTCCGTATCGGTATCTTTCGGAACATAAAAACTTACTCGTGCGCTGCCGTCATCCGGGGGAAGCGTGGGGAGAATGTCAATGAACATCCTCTTTTTATCTTCCTCTGTAAGAGGCACATTGTCCTCAATTTCAAATCCCTCAAGACCGAGATCCATCGCAATGGCACCCAGATAATCAAGAGCTTCCGTAGTAGTATTTAATGTAATCTTAGTCCACTTCATTATGATTCCTCTCCATCCCGCGAATTTTCCTCCGATCCTTCGCCGCCTTCGGAACCTTCTCCTTCTTCCTCGCTTTCCTCCTCTTCGATCTCGACGATCACTTCGGGATCGTTAAGACTGCCGGTACGCTCAAATTCCATGGGTTCGGTCAGGAAGAAATTAAAGCTGCCGATATCATCCTTATCCGAAAGCGTCAGATAGATGCACTCTCTTTCATCAACCGAACCTTCTTCACGGGTTATCCCCTTAAATACTCCGCGGATGCCGTCAACCCTATAATCCTGCTTGGAAAAATAAACATCCGCAATCAGCTTTTCGATGGGATCCCCGCCCGGAACCACATCATTGTTGATGCCCTCATCGGAAAGATCTCCTTTGTAGTATTCCTTGATCTCTTCCCAAAGATCCATCGCCGTCAGCTCATATTCATTGAGATCAAACACCTTGTCCGTAATAGTGGTAAGTGTGTTTTTTCTGTAGTTGTACGGATTCTTTTTTCTTCCGTAGCCCCATACTATGTATGCAAATGCTGTTTTTAAGCTCTCACTCGCTTCAACCTTCGCATATGTAAGATATCCGGACATAAATGCGTTAACATACGCATTGAGGGCATAATTGGAGTTGACGTAATCGATGATATTCTGTGCGAAGATCAGACCCGCTTCGTCGTAGCAACCCCATATCGCATCCTGCTCGGCGGTATCTACGCCTTCGATCTCGGGGTACTTTCCTTCCTCGATATCAAATCCGCCGGCGTTGATGATCTTTTCAACCCTTATTCTTTCCTCCTCGGGGATCTGGGTGTGGTATTCCCTCATTCCCGGAATGTCAAGACGGCTGAGATCGTAGTCTCCTTTATACCCTCGTGCCGAGTGAGCCAAAATGTTGAAAAGAACGTCATCGGCCGTAACAGGCGTTCCGTCTCGGAACTGTAAGCCACTCTTCAGAACGATCTTGTACGTGTTGTAGATTTTTTCTTCTTCGACTTCTTCCTCCGGGTTTTCCGCAGACTCGTCATCGGAGGAAACAGCTTTTTCGTCTTTTAATTCTTCTTCACCGGACTCCTCGGAGCCTTCACCGCCGGATGCTTCGGATCCACTCTGTTCATCTTCCGCTTCATTTACAACGGTCTTTCCGTCGGCAGTCACGGAGTCAAGCTGTTCAAGCCCGAAAGAGAACGGAACATAATCTGTTCCTTCAATAGCAAAAAGCGGCATCTCGCCGATATCATAGGTTCCCTCTTCCATATCAACCAAGGGAGTGGGTGTGGGGGAAGGAGTCGGATCGGGGTCAACCTTATCAACCGACGATGTCATCGGCTCCTTGACCGGCTCGATGTAACTGCTTTCTCCCGTTGAACATCCTATGATGGCAAGAAGAACCGCCGAAAGAATTACTATAAAGATGCTGCTTTTTGCTTTCTGTGTCATTATTTTTCCCTTTATTCACTTCATTTGTGTCCGACTCGGAAGCATGTCCCGATCCGGCACCGAACACGGAACCACGCTCAGAACAGACGCTTCTTTTTTTTGGGTGCGTCGTCCGTTGTCTTTCCGCTAAGAGAATCCTCGAATTTTCTCAAAAGATCTTTTTGTTCATTCGTAAGCTTGGTAGGAACATCAACAACGAGCGTAACATAATGATCGCCGCGATCGTTCTTGTTTCTCAACGAAGGAACTCCTTTTCCGCGGAGTCTGATACGTGTATCTGTCGCCGTACCGGGCTTTACCTCGTAAATAACATCACCGTCTATGGTCGAGATCCTCACATCACCGCCGAGTACTGCCGTGGCATAACTCATGGGTGCAACCGAATAAATATTGAGTCCGTCTCTTTGGAAAATCGGATGATCCTGCACTCTGACTTCCACAAGCAGATCTCCTCTCGGACCTCCCTGTGTTCCGGGTTCGCCCTTTCCCGAAAGCCTGATGCTCTGTCCGTCGTCGATACCGGCGGGGACCGAAACCTGAAGCGTCTTTTTACTGCTCTTATAGCCGGTTCCTCCGCAATCGGGGCACTTATCCTTAATGAGCTTTCCTGTTCCGCGACAATCCGGACAAACCTGAATGCTCCTTGTAACTCCGAAAAGCGTGTTCTGTGTATATGCCACCTGACCTTTTCCCTTACATTTCGGACATGTAAGCGGCGTGGTCCCGGGCTTTGCGCCCGAACCCTTACATGTTGGACATTCATCCTTTAATGTAAGCTCGATTTCCTTCTCAACACCCTTCATTGCCTCATCGAATGTGATTTTTATCGAGGTGTGAAGATTCGCTCCCTTTTGCGGACCGCCGTTCGATCGTCTCGAACCTCCGCCGAATATGCCTCCGAAAAGGTCTCCGAACATATCCGTGAAATCAATATCACCAAAACCGCCAAAGCCTCCGAAGCCACCGTAACCTCCTGCTCCTCCCTGTTCAAAAGCCGCATGACCAAACTGGTCATACTGCCTTCGCTTGTCGGGATCGGAAAGAACTGCGTAGGCCTCGCCGACTTCCTTGAATTTTTCTTCGGCTTCCTTGTTACCGGGATTTACGTCGGGATGATATTTTTTCCCAAGAACACGATATGCCTTTTTAATCTCCTCAGGGGTAGCAGTTTTTGCTACCCCGAGGACTTCGTAATAATCTCTTTTATCAGCCATTTGATGGTACTCCTAGTACTGCCTTGCAGTATTTTATACTTCCTTGTAGTCCGCGTCAACGACATTATCATCATTTCCGCCGTTTCCGGGCTGAGGTCCCTGAGCACCCTGATAAGCGCCGCCCATGTCGGGACCGGGCTGACCCTGTGCGCCCTGAGCTGCCTGAGCCTGCTCATATACCTTCTGGAAGAGGCTCTGCGAATCTGTCATAAGCTTCTCCTTGGCTGCCCTGATCTGATCAACTTCAGTTTCGGACATTGCCTCGGGATTGGTCTTTGCAAGGATATCCTTGAGTGTCTGGATATCAGCCTCAACCGTGCTCTTATCGGAATCGGCGATCTTATCGCCCACATCCTGAAGTGCCTTCTCGGTCTGGAATACGATGGAGTCTGCCTCATTGCGTGCATCCACAGCTTCCTTACGCTTCTTATCCTGAGTCTCGTACTCGGCTGCTTCCTTGACTGCCTTCTCGATATCTGCCTCAGTCATTGTTGTGCCAGAAGTGATGGTGATGTGCTGCTCGCGTCCTGTTCCTTTATCTACTGCGGAAACATTAACGATACCGTTCGCATCGATATCGAAGATAACTTCGATCTGAGGAACGCCACGTCTTGCGGGAAGGATCCCGTCAAGTCTGAACTGTCCGAGGAGCTTGTTGTCGCGTGCAAACTGACGCTCACCCTGTGTAACGCGGATGTCAACTGCGCTCTGGTTATCCTCTGCCGTCGAGAATATCTGCGATCCTCTTGTGGGGATCGTTGTATTTCTCTTGATAATGGGTGTTGCAACACCGCCGAGCGTCTCAATGGCAAGAGTAAGAGGTGTTACATCAAGGAGCTGGATATCACCGGCGCCTGCATCACCTGCGAGCTTGCCACCCTGGATCGAAGCACCGAGAGCAACGCACTCGTCGGGGTTAAGAGACTTGCTCGGTTCATGCCCCGTGAGCATCCTAACCTTGTCCTGAACAGCGGGAACACGTGTCGATCCGCCGACGAGGAGAACCTTTGAAAGCTCGCTTGCCGAAATGCCCGCATCACGAAGCGCGTTCTGTACGGGGATAACTGTTCTCTCGATAAGATCGGAAACGAGTTCCTCGAACTTCGCACGTGTGAGGTCCATATCAAAGTGCTTGGGTCCGTCCTGGGTTGCTGTGATGAAAGGAAGGTTGATGTTTGTGGTTGTCGAAGAAGAAAGTTCCTTCTTTGCCTTCTCAGCTGCTTCCTTAAGTCTCTGGAGAGCCATCTTGTCGAGTGAAAGATCAACTCCCTCTTTCTTCTTGAAGTCTTCGATCATGTACTTCATGATCCTGTCATCAAAGTCATCACCGCCGAGTCTGTTGTCGCCGGCTGTTGCAAGAACTTCGATAACACCATCGCCGATCTCGATAACGGACACATCGAATGTACCGCCGCCAAGGTCGTAAACCATGATCTTCTGCTCTTTCTCATTGTCAATGCCGTACGCAAGAGCTGCTGCCGTGGGCTCGTTGATGATACGCTTAACATCGAGACCCGCGATCTTGCCCGCATCCTTTGTTGCCTGACGCTGTGCGTCGTTGAAGTATGCGGGAACTGTGATAACGGCTTCCGAAACTTTCTCGCCGAGATATGCCTCTGCATCAGCCTTAAGCTTCTGAAGGATCATCGCCGAGATTTCCTGAGGTGTGTACTTCTTGTCATCGATGGTTACCTTAAAGTCGGTACCCATATGACGCTTGATCGAAGATATCGTCTTGTCGGAATTTGTAACAGCCTGACGCTTTGCAGCATCACCGACAAGTCTCTCACCGTTCTTTGCAAATGCCACTACCGAAGGAGTGGTTCTCTGTCCTTCCGTGTTTGTACATACAACGGCTTTGCCGCCTTCCATAACCGCTACGCATGAATTTGTTGTTCCAAGGTCGATACCTATAATCTTACTCATAATAATTCCCTCTTTTCTTAGATTGATTGTCTGAAACTTTTGCGGGATCGTGTCTATCCCGCTGCGGATATCTATATGCCATCGATTCCATGCTAATTGGCTACCTTTACCATACTGTGCCTGATCACACTGTCGTGGTAGGTGTACCCTTTTTGAAGCTCGGCGCTGACTGTGTCCTCACCGAATTCTTCGTTGTCCTCATGCATTACCGCATTGTGGAGATTGGGATCGAATTTCGCCCCAAGGGCTTCAATCGGTTTGACTCCCGCTTCCTCGAGATTCGACATGAGCTGTTTGTAAATCTTCTCCACTCCGTCGCAATAAGCGTTACCCTTCAGTTCTTCGGGCACGGAAGCGATCGCTCTCTCGAAATTGTCGATCGTGGGAAGTATCTTCTCGATGATCGACTTCGCACCGATCTCGAACATCTGCGCTTTCTCGCGCTCGGTGCGCTTTCTGAAGTTGTCAAACTCTGCAAGATTTCTGAGCAGGCGGTCGTTGAGTTCCTTGATCTGCTCGTCTTTCTTGTCTTTCTTGTCCTTCTTTCCGAAGAGACCCTTTTTGCCTTTGGAAGTGCCTTTCTCGTCAGCTTCCTCTTTTTCCGCTCCTTCGGGAGCATCTTTAACTGTCTCTTCTTCCGGACTCTTATCTATCTCATCATGCGCCTCGGCCGTGCCGGGATTTTCCGTATCTGCAGATACGCTTTCTTCCTCGGCAACCGCGTCCTCACGGTCTGCATACTCCGCACCGTTCTCGGAAGCCTTGGCTGCATCAATCGATTCCTTTAAAAGTTTTTCTTTAATGTTGTCAGACATTACGTCTCATTCCTTTCCTTCAGTTTCTTTTCGAAACTGATTTTCATATATTTCATGCGGTTTCCGTAAATTCAAAAATTTCTTCACCGGCACTACTTCTTCTTAAAGATTTCGTCAAGCTGTGTCATAAGCGTTTTAAGCGTTCCGACGACTTTGTCGTAATCCATACGCTTCGGACCTATGATACCGACCTTTCCGTAGACACCTTCTTCGATCTCGTACGTCGCCGTAACGACCGAACAGTTCTTCATGGAGTCGATCGGAGTTTCATTCCCGATGTAGACCTGAATATCTCCCTTCGTCCCGCTGTGCTCTCCGCTTTCACTTAAGAGTTTGTCATCGACCAGCTCCGCAAGTTCCTGCTTGTCTTCAAGCGTGTAAAGAAGCCTCTTTGCACTGTCATCACCCGAAAGCTCGGGGTAGTTGAGGATGTTCGTGGCACCGCTCGTGTAGACTTCGATGTTGTCCTCCTCGCGGATTGCCTCTCCGATCGCATCAAGTACACGTCCGATCAGTGCGCTGTCCTCGCCGGCCTGCTCCTTGATCTTCTGGATGATGCTCATGTTGATCTCTTCAAGGTCGAGATCCTGAAGGAGTGAGTTGAGCACGATGTTCAGCTTG
>JAEEGL012852778.1_pt1 | contig 33627 bp, 34 predicted proteins | sample 9134231 | NCBI WGS metagenome assembly JAEEGL01 (sample SAMN16246548, study PRJNA631951) | gut metagenome | biome: gut microbiome; feature: rumen; material: fiber-attached | host: Bos | place: Iran: Karaj | collected 2018-10 | reverse complement strand
GATGCTAAACCTTTGAGAAACGGAATGTTACGGCTCTTTCATGGGAGTCAGAATAGCGAAGCTATAACCTTTTATCATTATCAACATGGCGCAAACAGTATCGGAAAACGAAAACTGGACCACCGTCATCAAGCCGCGCACGGGCTTGTTTGAGGTGAACCTGAAAGAAATTTGGGATTATAGGGACTTGTTGACCTTGTTTGTGAAACGTACTATTACGGTGCAATACAAGCAGACGATCCTAGGCCCCTTATGGTGGCTCATCCAGCCGGCATTGACGGTTATCATGTACATGGTGGTGTTTGGCGGCATCGCCGGCATTCCTACGGATGGTGTGCCGCAGCCTTTGTTCTATTTGGGCGGTGTCTGCATGTGGCAGTACTTTTCGTCCTGTCTTACCGGTACCTCAAACACTTTTGTCACTAATGCAAGTATCTTTGGTAAAGTCTATTTTCCAAGGTTGATCATGCCGCTTTCCACGGTAATCAGCAACTTGGTGCGCTTTGGCATACAACTCGGTCTGTTCATCATTGTTTATGCTTATTATGCCATCATTGGCCAGGCTCCGAGTCCCAACTGGTATCTGATGTTGCTCCCTTTGTTGGTAGTGATGATGGCTGGCCTGGCTTTAGGTTTTGGTATCATCATCTCGTCACTGACTACCAAGTACCGCGACTTGCAGATTCTATTCTCGTTCTTAGTTCAACTATGGATGTATGCCACGCCTATTGTTTATCCTTTGAGCCAAGTGGCGGGAAAGGTGAAATTTGGCATCGATGTGTATAAAGTCATGTGCCTGAATCCGGTGACACCTGTTATTGAGGCATTCAAGTATGGCGCTTTAGGTGCTGGAGAGTTTGTGGGGTGGGGTTGGTTAGCATATAGTTTTGCCTTTATGATCGTATTGTTAGTCTTTGGTATCTTGATTTTCAACAAGGTGCAGAAGAGTTTTATGGATACGGTGTAAACCGCCAAGTTACTGGAACGTAGTGTGTATGCAGAATAGAGGGCATGTAATCAACGATAATGGGGATCGGCAAAGCTGTTTTGAGTTGCTTCGCTTGGTCGCCATGTTATTCATTGTCTTATATCATTACCTTTTATGGTTTGTTCAAGATAATCCGTCATATTCAGAATTGAGAGCTTTATGGTTGCCTCTGCATGTCGGAGTAATCTGTTTTGTACTTATTTCAGGTTTTTTTAGGATCAAACCATCTTCTCGAGGCTTTATTAAACTGGTTGTGATGGTGTTGGTTTATAGCTTGCCGGCGATGATTTATGGTTTGAAAAATATGCATGGATGGCATAGCGCGTTGCATTCACTAATGTTCATATCTCGCTCAGATTATTGGTTTGTGAGGACTTATTTAGGATTATATCTAATGTCCCCGTTAATCAACAAGTTTTTAGACTATTCTTCCATGAATGCTAAATGGTATATGCTGATTGTTACCGGTGTTATTTCAATCTATTTGGGAAATATAACAAGATACAATCTGTATGTTGATGGGAAAAATCTTGTTAATTTTCTGTTTTTGTATCAGTTGGGGCAAATGTTGTCGCTGTACTTTGAAAAATGGGAAGGGATTAAGACATGGAAGCTTTTGTCGGCCTATATTATGTTAAATGCTTTGCTTGTTATTGGCTATTATTGTACGATTGACTCACGTGTTGGCGAATTGTTATGGAGATTGAGTTTCCCATATTGCTCCCCCTTGTTGATTGTAAATGCACTACTGCTTTTTATGATCATTGGCCGTTTGTCATTCAAGTCCCGGGTTTTGAATCATTTGTCTGCCGGAGTTTTTGCAGTTTATCTTATACACTGTAGTTATCCGTTTATTACAGGTATTCAATGCTTTTTTATCCAACGACTTTTTTCGTATTCATTCAATTATACGATGTTTGTTGGTTGCCTAGTGATAATGGCATTGTGTGTAATGCTTGTATGCTTATTAATCAATTATCTACTATCACCTTTTTGGAGACTTGTATCGAATTTTGGGAATTTTGTATATCGGAAACTCGATTTTTGAGTTGTTTTAATGTGTTATTGGTATAACAAAATGCGGAATAAATACTATTATGATGACAGCAATAGAATTTTATGACATCAGCAAGCAATACCGTTTGGGTTTGGTTTCGACGAGAACTCTTAGCCACGACTTGAACCGTTGGTGGCAGACTTCGGTGTTGCACAAAGAGGACCCTTACTTGAAGATAGGTTCTGTAAATGACCGTTCTACTGCAGCCGATAGCGAATATGTCTGGGCATTGAAAGACATTAACTTCAATATAGAACAGGGTGATGTGGTTGGTATCATCGGAAAGAACGGAGCAGGAAAGAGTACTTTGCTCAAACTTCTATCTAGAGTGACAGGTCCAACTACTGGAACTATTAAGGCCAAAGGCCGTATCGGTTCTTTGCTTGAAGTGGGTACGGGTTTCCACCAGGAGATGACAGGTCGTGAGAATATATACATGAATGGCGCTATCTTAGGAATGACAAAACCTGAAATAACACGTAAATTGGATGAGATTGTGGATTTTTCTGGTTGCGAGCGATATATTGACACTCCCGTGAAACGATACAGTAGCGGTATGATGGTGCGTCTTGGTTTTGCGGTTGCCGCTCATTTGGATCCTGAAATCCTTGTGGTGGATGAGGTGCTGGCCGTGGGTGATGCCGAGTTCCAAAAGAAAGCTATTAGCAAGATGCAGGATGTGAGTACGGGGGAAGGGAGAACGGTGCTGTTTGTAAGTCATAACATGGCATCAATCAGAAAATTATGTAAGTCTGGGGTGGTGCTGAAAAACGGTAGTATTGAATATATGGGGACTGCAGACGAGTGTGTTGATCATTATATTGGGTCGAATCTGTCTGATTTGTACGGGCATACGGAGATTGCCTCTAGACATCACATGGCAGGTGTTATGAAGGAAATGGAGTATCTTAGTGTGCATATGTTGAACGATTGCCGGAATGTTTCTGTTGAAGAACCCTTGCACTTTAGGATGAAGGTGAGACGAAATGATCCCAAGATAAAGCAATGTCAATTTGGAATAGTCATTAGGAACAGTTCGGATGTTGTTGTGGGAGCGATGTATTCAAATCTTGTTGATTTACCGAAAGACGCTGTAATGATGGAGGTTGAGTTGTCTTTGCCCAATCATCAGCTTGCTAGAGGGAAGTATTCGGTGAATTTCAATATGTCGTATTATGATTTTAGCGCGGAGATACGGGATTTGGATGTCGTTTGGGATGTGATTCGTTTTGAGGTTGCATGGCGTGATGCGGCGCATACACAGCCATTTACATTCTGGCGTCTTGGTAATATTGCATATGCTCCCGAAACACCTATCCTTAAAGCTCTTTAATTGAGTTTTGTATTGTCACAAAAGATGAATTGCTGTCAAGACGATAATGAAATAGACAGAATATCTGTTGTCATTCCTACATATAATCGGGCTCTTCTTATTAGTAGAGCTTTGGATAGTGTCTTGAATCAGACCAATGCAAATTGGGAGTGTTGGGTGATTGATGATTTTTCCACTGATCACACCAAAGAAGTGATCCGCAATTATTGTAGAGTCGACTCTCGGATTCACTATGCTATGAATCAGTGTGGCAAAGGAGCACAAGGGGCGCGAAACACTGGCATTAAGCTTTGTGGGGGCAATTGGGTTTTGTTGCTTGATTCTGATAATGCATTATCCCCGGATTATGTGGACAAGGTCCTGTCGTTCATCCGCGATCATCCGGAAGTTGATGTTGTCACGAATTTTATTCAGAACATGGGCCCAGATCAAGAGAAGAGCGATGTGTGCCAATGGGTGACGGATGGAAAAATATTGAAATCATTGCTGAATGAAGGCACATACGTGGATAATAGCTCTGCTTGTATTAGGAAAGATAAACTGTTTTCTATTGGGTTGTTGGATGAGAGATGTCCATCCTATCAAGAATGGGATACGCATATTCGTCTGGCACAATCCAGCAAATATGGTTGCATACGTGAACCGTTGACGTATTATTATGATCACAAGGGGAGTAGAATCTCACAAAACACGAAGGGTGTTTGGGGAAAAGGTTTGTATGTCTTGAAGAAGCACAGAAAACTATGGATAAATACTGTCGGTCAAGATGTGTATTCACGTTTGCTTTTGCATGTCTTTGATCAACATCAGTCAAGTCCGTTTTATATTCGTTTGCGAGTGAGAGCTATAATATGTCGTTTGTCACCGATCTTGTGTAAACAGCTGGCGAAAAGGAGACTTCATTCATGGAAAAAATAACTCCGATTGTTTCAATAGTACTACCTTGTTACAATGGTTCAGGCCACCTGGCCCAGTCCATTGAGAGCTGTATTGCCCAAACATTCCAGGATTGGGAACTGATCATCGTGAATGATTGTTCAAAGGATAATTCGTTGGAGATTATGCAATGGTATGCCGCAAAAGACAACCGAATCCGTGTCATCAACAATGAGCGTAACCTCAAACTGCCAGCGACGTTAAACCGTGGCTTCCAAGAAGCCAAAGGCAAATACTTGACCTGGACTTCCCATGACAACCGCATGGGCAAAACTATGTTGGAGGAGTTTGTCAATTACCTTGATCATCATCCCGACAAAGGACTCGTCACTTCCTGTTATGCCGCTTTTAGCTTAAAGACGGGAGAACAGCTCTATGAAGTGCATCACCCTGACCCTCAATTTTATCTCCCGCTCTTTAATTGTGTGTGCTATGCGTTTATGTATCGTCGCGAGGTGCTTGATACTGTTGGAGGGTACGACACCACGTTGTTCCTTGTTGAGGATTATGACTATTGGGTGCGCATCTGGTTGAAATATCCGATTGGGAAAATCAATAAAGTACTTTATTATACAGGAGTTGGAGACGAGACACTTACTATGTCCCGCAAAAAGGAAATCGCACAAAAACTACTTGAAATGCGTTTGCGTTATTTTGACGATTTCGACAAGGTTTTTGATGCCCATCCTGAAATGAAGCCTAAGTTTTATGTTAGTATTGCCGATAATCTGCGTGGTGTTAAGAGGTTGCTGTTTACAGCCAAACGCGGTTTGAAGTTCAATGGCTGGTATTGGCTGTATTATAGGCCGAAGAAAACAGCCAAAAAAATCAAAAATACCCTATGCCACGCGTAACAGTGCTGATGCCGACATATAATGTGGCTTCTTGGGTTGATGAAGCCATTCAAAGCGTCCTTAATCAGACCTATAAGGATTTTGAGCTCTTGATCGTTGACGATGCTTCTTCCGACGATACCTTGGCTCATGTGAGAGCCATTAACGATCCGCGCATTCGCATTGCGGCATTCCCAAACAACGTGGGTTTGGCTGAGAACCTGAATCGTGGGTTAGACTTGATCGATACAGAACTAGTGGCCCGTATGGATGGCGACGACATTGCGGAACCTGATTGGCTCGAAACAGGGATAAAAGTCCTGGACAGCCATCCTGAAGTAGGTGTCTGTAGTTTTGGTTTTCAGTTTTTTGGAACAAAGGATTCAGAGGTCCGATTCCCGGAATGGAACGAGGATTCAAAGGCACAGATGTTGTTTGGCTGTACGGTGATTGTGCCGGTATTGAGACGTAGTGTGTTTGCAGACAATCATTTGCGCTATAGTACCGATGCTTTTCCCGCTGAAGACTACATGATGTGGGCCAATGTCTATCGTGTAACGCAGGTGTATAATGTACAACGAACCTTGTTCCATTATCGCACGCATGGCGCTCAGATATCCACGGCAAAACGCAAGGCCCAGATTGAGAAATCGAATGAGGTGAGGCTGAAGATGCTGGATTGGCTTGATGATGGTTTCAACGATGAGGAGAAACGTTATTTCTTGGATGTCTTTGTCCCTTGTGTTGTTAAGGGGAAAGACGGTGTTGAAGCGCTGAAAAAATATGCCGACATGCTTGTTAGCCGTAACGCGCAAGGACATTATTCTTCGAAAGCGTTGAAAACAAAGTTTCGAACTCATATAGCAAACGGGGTCCTGAAATATACGCAACGTTGCTATTTCAAAAAAGGATACAGCCTTCGGGGTTGTGTTGACATGTTGAAAAGCGGCTTGTACAAAGAGCTTCCCGTACATAGCCGTAGAAAGTTGTTGATTAAGAGTGTGCTTGGGAAAAAGAGATGACAATCTTGGATCGTTGCAAAAGCAAGGTGTTTAAATTGACGCATCCGGAGCGGGGGCGCATCTTGATGCTGCACCGGGTGTCGGACCAGCGCAGCAAAGGAAAAAATCGTGAGTTGGAAGTCACGTCTGCTTTCTTGGAACAAAGCATCAAGGACTATAAAAATAAAGGTTGTCGTTTTGTCTCCATCGCTGAAGCATGTGACCTTGTTGAAAAGGGTGGAAGGGGGAACCCATTTGTTTGCTTGACTTTTGATGACGGCTATCGCGACAATTACACTGTTGCCCTGCCTATTTTGAAGCAAGAGAATGTGCCTTTTGCCGTATATGTCACCACGGGATTTGTCGATAATAAACTGGGGATGTGGTGGTATCCTGATGCACAATTGGGCCTGAGCAGCGATGAGCTGCAGTCTTTGGCTAAAGAGCCTTTGTGCACTATTGGTGTCCATACGGTTAGTCATCCAAGAATGGACAAGTTAAGCGCCGAAGAGCAGCGTCTGGAAATTAAACAATCGAAAGAGGAGTTGGAAAGCCTCCTTGGCTGTCAGTTACAACACTTTTCTTATCCCCATGGAGCCTTCAATGATGAGACTCTAGGGATCGTCCGCGAATTTGGTTTTAGGAGTTCTCTTTTGACATGGGGAGGCCCGATTAGAAGTAAATGCGACCTATTACAACTTCCTAGAATGGAATTGCGCCAACTTTAACTTTTTTAGATAATGCCTCTGTTATCAATCATCATCCCCGCATACAATGTTGAAGCATTTCTGCCCAAATGCTTAGATAGCATCTTTGCCCAAGACTATAAGGATTACGAGGTGCTTTGCATTGATGATGGTAGTACTGATAATACTCCTGTGCTTCTTCGGAACTATTTGGAGCTTTGGCCTAATCTTCGTGTTATTGCTCAGCCAAACCAAGGAATGAGCACAGCCCGAAACAAGGGTGTGAAAGAGTCGAAAGGCGATTATGTGTTGTTTGTGGATAGCGACGATTGGTTGTGTGAAGGGGCTTTGTCAAAGCTTTCCAAAGCATTAAATGGAGAAGACGTGGTTTGTTTCAATTCAACAAAATATATTGAGCGAACTGGAAAATACAGAGCGAATCAAAGGCCTGGCATCGATGGGGTTATGTCGGGATGGGATTATTTCAACAAAGAGCGGTTGACGCCCACGGAAATACATTTTGTCTGTATTTGGCAGCGGGCCTATCGGCGGGCATTTCTTGAAGAGCATGACTTGCGCTTTGCCGAGGATGTGCGTCGTGCCGAAGATGACCTTTTCACCACAATGGTCATGTTTCATGCCCAGACTGTGAAAACGATTGATGATTGTCTTTATGTCTATCGTGTACGCGATAATAGCATCACAACAACGGTGGATATCAATCGTTGGTACGACAGTCTCAAAGTTCAGGAGGTTCTGGCGGACTTTTTTGTTCCTTTGCAAGATGTGGACAAGACGGCAATCTATAATGTTTTGGCTTCAAGTTATATTAATCAATTCTCGACCGAAACGGTTTCATTGTATGGGAATCATGACAAAGAATTGAAAAAACGGATGCGTTGGGATCGTTTTAAGCAAGTTTGCATCACCCCACGCCACAAACGTTTGTATCGGCTTATTAGGATCAGCCCTGCGTTGTTTCGGTATTGTGAAATAAAGAGTCATAAGTAGTAAACAACCATGCTATTTACATCCGCTGAGTTTCTAGTATTTCTCCCTTTAGTCTTTGCGTTGTACTGGCTGTTGGCGCATCGGCTCAAATGGCAGAATCTCCTTGTGGTTGTCGCCTCATACGTTTTCTACGGTTGGTGGGATTGGCGTTTTCTGTTACTCATTGCCTTCACATCGGCGTGTAGTTTTGCGTTTGGCTTGTTGATAAGCCGAAGTTTGAATGAAGGGAAGGATCGGAATGCACGTTGGTTCAATGCTTTGAACATCGTGATTAATATTGCTATTCTGGCGCTTTTCAAATACCACAACTTCTTTGTCGAATCGCTCATTAGCTTGTTCCCAAGAATTGGAGCTGAGAAACTGTTGCTCAACTTGATTCTGCCTGTAGGCATTAGTTTCTATACTTTCCAGGCCCTGAGTTATACCATTGATGTATATCGAAAGAAGATAGAACCCACACGGGATGTGGTGCAGTTCTTTGCCTATGTCAGTTTCTTCCCGCAACTGGTGGCGGGCCCTATTGAAAGGGCGACGCAATTGTTGCCTCAATTTGTAAAAGAGCGGAAGTTCAATGATGCGATGGCTGTTGATGGTGTCCGCCAGATGCTATGGGGCTTCTTCAAGAAGATTGTGGTGGCTGACAACTGCGCAGTGTTTGTTGATAACATTTGGGGAAATTATACAGGACAGAGTGGCAGCACATTGTTGATGGCGGCATTTTTGTTCTCCATACAAATCTACTGCGATTTTTCGGGTTATAGCGACATCGCCATTGGATGTGCCAAGCTCTTTAGAATCAAGTTGATGCGGAACTTCAATGTTCCCTATTTCAGTCGCGATATTGCCGAGTTTTGGCGCAGATGGCATATTTCACTGACCACATGGTTCCGTGATTATATCTATATTCCCTTGGGTGGCAGCCGTGTTTCCAAAGCCAAGGTGGTTCGCAATACCTTGGTCATCTTTCTGGTCAGCGGATTGTGGCATGGTGCCAATTGGACCTTCGTGGCATGGGGCGCCTATCATGCAATCTTGTTCTTGCCGCTTATCATTTTAGGTAAAAACAGGAAATACACCAATGTGGTGGCGGAAGACAGAGCGCTGCCAACCATTAAGGAACTCGGCCAAATCGTGCTGACCTTTATATTGGCTATGATTGGCTGGATACTCTTCCGCTCGGAGACCATCGGACAGGCTTGGGATTTCCTGTACGGGATGTTTAACAGTACGCTGTTTGCCAAACCGTCTATCCCGTTCAAAACCGTGTTTTTCGTGGTAATCATGCTTGTCGTTGAGTGGATCCAACGGAAAAAAGAGCATGGTTTTGTTATGGACGGTGTAAAGTCGGGCGTGCTGCGTTATGCATGCTATCTTGCGGTGCTGGTGGTGATTTTCGTTTTTGGTGTTTTTAATGAATCGTTCATCTATTTCCAGTTCTAAACCATGAAACGCTTTCTAATCAAATCAGGTGTCACGTTGGTGGCTCTTTTCTTGGTGGCTTTAGGGCTGGATCGTATCATGACGAATCGCTTGCATCATTCTGATGCCCGTATGTACAGCACCTACAATGCCATCTATAGCGATGGTTTGCAATGCGATGCGGTGATTATGGGATCGTCACGTGGCCAGGTGCAGTACAATCCGGCTGTCCTTGACAGCATGCTTGGCATCAATTGCTACAACCTAAGTGTTGACGGCCGTTGTATTGATGCAGAGATTGTGATGTATAACGCTTATCGTCGCCATGCGCCTCAACCAAAACTGATCATACAAAACATCGATTTTGGAACGCTACAACGTAGTAATGGCTATGAGCGGGAGCAGTATACGCCCTACTTGAACAAGGATGATCTTTTCAAGCAAATAAAGGAAAGTGAAGGGTTTACGTGGGCTGACCGTTGGATTCCTTTGGTGCGTTATGCCGGTTATCATGAGGTGATTAAGGAAGGGCTGGGGATGAAGAATAAACTGAATAAGCCCGTGATGTATAAAGGTTGGTGCGGCCACGATGAGGAATGGGATGGAAGCGTGTTTGATGCTATAAAGAAAGTCCCTTTTGAGGTCAACCCTGAAGCGGCTGAAATGTTTGATGAATACCTTGCCCAATGTCGGAAAGAAGATGTTATGGTCGTTATGGTATTTGCTCCCATCTATATAGGCGTGACCGAGAAAATGGATTCGGCACAGGTGATGTTTGATACCTATCAGGTTTATGCGGACAAATACCATTATCCGATCTTGAACTACACCTACGATAGTTTGTGTTACGACACCAATTATTTCTATAACGCTACCCATCTAAACAAAAAGGGGGCGGAGCTGTTTTCCATAAAACTTGCTATGTGTTTAAGTTATATGCTTATGGATAGTATTCACTCTTATTCCTATGTTGATCCGAATTGATTATTGTTCCAAATAGTTACAAAAGATATTATCAAATGAAACTTGCTGCTATTACTATAGCGTATCATTCTGATATAAAGGTGTTAATCCATAACATGGCTTCTTATGCTAAAGATGTCGATGTTATGGTTTTATGGGATAATAGTGAACAGCCACTTGATTTAAGTGAGATTCGATTTGAATTTCCTGGGATTGTAATACATCAAGATGGTTATAATTATGGTTTGCCTAAGGCATATAATTGGGCGATTGACTATGCAGAGAAGCATGGTTGTACGCATCTAATGACCATGGATCAGGACTCGTGTTTTGAGCGCTTTCTTAATTACCGTAATTGGATTGAAACAAGCAATCTTTATGGCATTTATGCTACAGCCATCAATCAACTAAATCCGGCAACGGAAGAATATACAATAATCAACGATTCTGCTCAATCGGGTAGCGTTTTTCCTCTGTCAATGATAAAAGAGTTGGGTCCTTTCCGAGAGGATCTTTTTATTGGAATGGTGGATGCTGAAATGTGCTTGCGTGCCCAAGAAAAAGGTTATAAGACATGGCAATATAATGGAAGCAACTTGGTACATTATATAGGCAGCGGGCGAAAAGTGAGTTTGCTTGGCCAAACTGTCGTTGTTTCCGATTATAATGCTCTTCGTCATTATTATGACAGTAGAAACCGTATATTGATGTGGCATGAGTTTCCTTATGATTATTCATTTAGAGCAAAGATGAAGCATTTGAAGGGGAGGCTGAAAGTTATTGTTAAGATTTTGCTGTTTGAAGGAAAAAAGAAAGAAAAAATAGCAGCAATCATTAGAGGTACCTTTAACGGTTTTTTTGATCGTACTATTCCATATTAAGATAATAAAAACTGAATTGCTGTCATTTTGGTTTCATGAGTTTCTCCATTATCATTCCGCTATATAACAAAGCCCAGTATGTGGCTAAAGCCATTCAAAGCGTGTTGGCTCAAACCTATACGGATTATGAGTTGATTATTATGGATGATGGCAGTAAGGATGATTCGTTTAACGTTGCTCTCAAAGCCATTGATGGTCACGGGCGTTGTCATTTGTATCGACAAAAAAACGGAGGAGTAAGCGTGGCGCGTAACAATGCTGTCGCCTTGTCGCGAGGTGATTATCTTTGCTTCCTTGATGCGGATGATTGGTGGGCGCCCTCTTTTTTGGAAGAGATGTCAAAGATGGTAGAGGAGTATCCCGAAGCGGGTATCTATGGCACCAATTACACGATAATTAACGAGGCTAAACATAAAACTCGGATAGCGCCCATTGGTGTGGAAACTGGTTTTGAGAAAGGATACATCGACTATTGTAAAGTCTATGCTCGGACCCTGGCCATGCCGTTGTGGACGGGTGCGGTTTGCATCCCTCGCCCTATATATGAAGAATCCAATGGTTTTCCTCAAGGGATTAAGTTAGGTGAGGATTTCATATTATGGATTCATATCGCATTGAAACACAAGGTGGCGTTTCTGAACAAACCGTTGGCCTACTATAACCAAGATGTAGATGTCACCGACCGAGGCACCCATCATTTGCATCTTCCGAAGGATCACATGTTATGGAATTTGACGGATTTGGAGCCTTTGGAAAAAACTGATGCGGATTATAAACAACTCATTGACAACTTGCGCACTTATAGTCTGTTGCCTTATTATCTTTCGCCCTCATACCATGAGTCTGCTCAAAAGGAGTTGGACAAAGTGGATTGGCGAAAACAACCCTCAGTGATGCGGCGTCGTTACCATCAGCCCATTTGGATGCTGAGAGGCTCAATGGCTGTGCGTAGAGCAGGGGCCAAGTTGAAACAATTATTCCGTTCTATATAGCTTTATTGCATGAAAAAAGTACTACTAGTTTTTGGTACCCGCCCCGAAGCCATCAAGATGGCTCCCCTGGTACACGAGTTCAAAAAGCATCCCGAACAATTTGAGACCTTGGTCTGCGTGACCGGTCAGCATCGTGAAATGTTGGACCAAGTGCTGGAATTGTTCCAGATTGTTCCCGATGTGGACTTGAATATCATGAAAAGTGGGCAGGATCTATTTGATGTGACGAGCCGCGTATTGGTGGGTATGCGTGATGTGCTGAAAGAACTTGCACCCGACGTGGTGTTGGTGCATGGTGATACGACGACTTCCATGGCGGCGGCTTTAGCGGCTTTCTATCAGCAGATACCTGTCGGCCATGTGGAGGCCGGACTTCGTACGGGGAATATTTACAGCCCTTGGCCGGAAGAGATGAACCGTTTGATAACGGGCAGAATTGCGACCTATCATTTTTCGCCTACTCCGCTTTCACGACAAAACCTGCTGAAGGAAAATGTGAATGCCGAACATATCATCGTGACAGGAAATACGGTAATTGATGCCTTGCATTGGGTGGTGGATAAGATTCACTCCGAACAAGGATTGCGAAACGAGTTACATGATGGTATCTTGCAATTTGGATATGACACGGAACGGTTGGCCCAAGGGAAACGTCTGGTGCTGATTACGGGGCATCGGCGTGAGAATTTTGGAGAGGGTTTTTTGAATATTTGCCATGCTATCAAAACACTTGCTCAAAAATATTCTAATGTTGACTTTGTTTATCCAGTTCATCTCAATCCTAATGTTCGAAAGCCAGTGATGGAAATATTGGGCGAGGGCACGGATAATGTCTATTTGATCGACCCTTTGCAATACCTCCCGTTTGTCTATTTGATGGAGCAATCCTATCTGATTTTGACGGATAGTGGCGGCATTCAGGAGGAGGCTCCTGGCTTAGGCAAGCCCGTACTGGTCATGCGTAACACTACGGAGCGCCCTGAAGCGGTGGATGCAGGTACAGTGCTGTTGGTTGGAGCCGACCGAGAGAGAATTGAACAAGGCGTGTCTCGGTTGTTGGATGATACACAACTTTATCAAAAGATGAGCGAAGCGGTCAACCCCTATGGTGACGGTTTGGCATGTGAACGTATTGTCCGTTATTTCGATTCATTATGATCCCCAAGATAATACACTATTGTTGGTTCGGCCGTGGCGAGATGCCTCAGTTGGCCAAGGACTGCATTGCCAGCTGGCATAAATTCATGCCGGATTGGGAATACAAACTATGGGACGAAGATAGTTTCGATGTCCAATCCGTACCTTATGTGAAAGAGGCCTACGAATCCCGTAAGTTTGCATTCGTGACAGATTATGTGCGCTTGTATGCTTTGCAAACTGAAGGCGGCGTGTATATGGATACCGATGTGGAGATTCTGAAGCCTCTTGACGACCTGATGCATCTAAGCGCCTTTACGAGTTATGAAGGCAGCAAGCATAAACCGCCTGTCACGGGTTTGATGGCTAGTGAGGCTGGCGGAGCTTGGGTTACCGAGCAGATTGAAAGTTACAAGGACGCACATTTTATCAAACCAGACGGCACATTCGACACTACGACCAATACCGTTCGCATCACCGCGATCATGAAGTCGAATGGTTTCCGTCCTGACGGGCTGAAGCAACAGTATAAAGATTTGACCGTTTTCCCCGCAGAGTATTTCTGCCCTCGGCAAACTACGGGGGAATACCTGAAAACGGAGAACACCTATTGTGACCATCATTTTATGGGCTCATGGAATGGTCAAGGAAAACAAGGTTTGAAGGGTAAGATTCTAGGAATGGTAGGAGCGAATAATAAAGCCCGTTTGATTAAGTTGAAAAGAAAGCTTTTTGGATAAATGATAACTTATTTCCCGAATAAGATAGCCAACAACGGCTTGGTGCTTTATTTGATCAGCCTTATTGTGGTGAGCTTAGCATTCATGAACTATGCCATGGGCTTGATGTGGATGGTTTTAGGCCTATTAGAGGTGGCACTGTTTTTCATGCTTTCCCACAACCTTACCAAACAATGGGGCGTTCTACCCGTTAAACGGTTTACCATGAATGTGTTTTGGAGCGCTTTTGGACTGCGTTTGGTGTGGGTAGTGTTTTCCTATTATTTCTATATGAGTCAGACGGGACAGCCTTTTGAATGGGGTGCTGCAGATTCATTGAATTATCATGACGATGGAACGTGGTTGGCCAGAGAACCCTGGGATAGGGTCTTCTATTTTTTGTTTGTTTCCAGGTCGGGCTATTCTGATTCTGGATACCCTCTTTGGCTCACTCTGGTCTATAAGATCTTCGGGCCTAACATTATCGCTGCTCGTTTGGTCAAGGCTGGACTAAGCGCATGGATGTGCGTTTTGCTTTATAAGTTGGCCTCACGAAGTATCGATGACAAAGTGGGACGTATGGTGGGTATTTTTTCCATGCTTATGCCGAATCTGATCATCTATTGCGGCCTTCACCTCAAGGAGGCCGAAATGCTGTTTTTGATTGTTGCTTTCATGGAAAGGACGGATTACGCATTTCGAACACAGAAAATCAAGTTGTGGGATGTGGTTATTCCTTCGCTATTGGCTGCTAGTTTGTTTTTGTTCCGTACCGTTTTGGGTGTTGTGGCTTTGTTTTCCTTTATTACGGCATTGGTTTTCAGCCCGAATTTGAAGGTGAAAAGAGGAAGAAAAGTGATGGTCGCATTTTGGGTAATATTGGCGATAATTGTTTTGGCTGGAGGTACGATTATGAATGAGGTGGAGGCCCAATGGAATGAAAGATATTCAAATCAAGAGCAAAAAAGGTTGGAACAAACCCTGCGTGGCAACCAATGGGCAAAATATGCTACAGGTACGGTGATGGCTCCTATGGTTTTTGTGTTGCCATTTTCCACTATGGTGGACGTGGGTCAACAGAATCAGTTTGTCATGCATGGCGGTAATTATGTTCGTAATTTTATGGGTGTTTTTGCTATCATTGCTTTGGCCAATGCGTTGTTTGTCAAAAAAAACTGGAGAGATTTTGCTTTGATAGGATCGTTTGTAATAGGCTATCTTGGAGTGGTTTCAATGAGCGGTTTTGCCAATGCTGAACGTTTCCTTTTACCAGGATTGCCGTGCTTGATTATTATTTGGGCTTATGGCATCTCGGTGTTGAGTTCGAAGAGTTATAAATTTGTGAGGATATGGTATTTTGTGGTTCCGGTCATGGAAATAGCCTGGGCCTACTTTAAGATTGGCAGTAGAGGATTGCTATCATAGTGATGGAAAAGATACTATTTATTTGTAATTACAAGCCAGGCGTTGGTGGAATTTCTGGGCAGGTGGAGATTCTGCAAAGAAAGCTTAGTGAGGAGGGCTACGAGACGGCCATCTTCAGCACCAAATCCTCGGCATGGAATCGTTTATGGATGATGCCCAAACTACGCCGAACCGCTCGTGGTTTTGATGTGCTGCATATCCATTGTTGTTCGGAATGGGGTTTCATTCCTGCGGTGATGGGTGTGAAGGTGGGGAGAAAACTAGGTAAACGAGTGGTTCTTACCTATCATGGCGGTGGAGGTGAGTCTTTCTTTGATCGTCATCCTCGGTTGGTACGTCGATACCTTACGCGAACAGATGTCAACATCGTTTTGTCGGGTTTTCTTGCGCGTGTTTTTGACAAGCACCATTTGCCCTATACCATTATCCCAAATATCATCGAGTTGGATGAATCCCGTTTTCGTCAAAGGGAAACGGTTCGGCCCAAGTTTATCTGCGTCCGCTCACATGAGGAGCTGTATAATATCCCTTGCATCCTAAGGGCGTTCCAAATAGTTCAGACCCATATACCCGAGGCGTCTTTGACTTTGGTGGGTGCTGGATCGCAACACGAGAGCTTGATTCAGCAAGTCGAAGCGATGGGTTTGAAAAACGTTGTGTTTACAGGTCGTGTTAGCAACGAACAGATATATGATTATCTTGGCCAAGCGGATGTGATGCTTTCTGCTCCTAAGATTGATAATATGCCGGTATCATTAATAGAGGCCATGAATGCTGGTCTACTGGTGATTTCTTCCCGAGTGGGCGGTGTACCCTATATGGTCGACGACGGTGAGAACGGTTTGCTGTTTAAAAGTGATAATGATGCAGAATTGGCTGAGAAAATGGAATGGGCAGTTGCGCATCCTGTTGAAGCGAACAACATAACCAGACAAGCTTTTCAATCGGTGAAAAAGTACTCGTGGGAATGTGTCAGAAGCCAATTGCTTTCAATTTACAATATAGTTTGATATGGGGTTTTATAATGTACTTGATCGGTATGTGCTTTTGCCTTTGGCCGATATGGCCTATGGTAGTGAAATAGTACGTCAATGGAAGACTCTGCGTAGTACGGAGTTTTCCTCTTATGATGATATCAGGGAACTTCAAAATGCCAAGCTGAGGAAGCTGGTTAAGCATGCCTATGATAGCGTACCCTATTATCATAAGCTCTTTGACAAGCTTGGTCTTCGCCCTGAAGACATTCAGGGCAAAGAGGACTTAAGCAAACTGCCAATTCTGACGAAGCAGATTATCCGTGACAACTATGATGATATGTTCAGTACAGCTGTAGACCCCAGAAGATTTCGGAAATCCTCTTCGGGGGGCAGCACTGGGACTCCATTGCGGTTTTGCACCGACAATCATGAATGGAGTATGCAGCGGGCATCAACACTACGCGCCTGGGAGTCATATGGTTTGAAGCTCGGCGACAAGATGTTTTCCTTGGGAGGCGATTCCATTGCACGCAAGAAAAATGCCTTTTCGCTCAAGAATGTATATGATCTTGTTATTATGCGGAACTATAAGTTCAACAGTTCCGATGTCGATGAATCTGGAATGACGCTGCATTTGGAAAACTTCAAGCGCATCCAGCCTAAGGCTGTTCGGGGTTACGGATCGTCGTTGGTGATTTTTGCCAGATACCTTAAAGAGGTGGGTTATAAGCCCTCAGGTGTTAAAGTGGTGCTGACCACTGGTGAAGTGCTTATGCCAAATTACAGGAAAGAGCTGGAAGAGGTGTTTGACGCTCCGGTCTATGATGCCTACGGTGCAGGTGACGGCGGCATTGTGTCTCATGAATGCACCTGTCATAGCGGCATGCACATCACCGAAGAGTTATGTGTGATTGAGATCACGGATAAAGAAGGGAATGTCTTCCCCGATGGGGAAGTGGGGTTCGTTACCACTACCGATTTGGAGAATTTTGCTTTTCCTTTCATTCGGTATCATGTCGGCGACATGTCCTACATAAAAAAAGAGCCCTGCGCCTGTGGCCGACATACCCGACAATTTGGCGAAGTCATGGGCCGTGCGGGTAAGTTGCTCTATAACAAACAAGGTGTGCCCATTTCCCCGACAATGTTACCCATTATGTTGTATCCGAATCTGGATTACCATTGTGTGGAGTACCAGAAAGAGTATAACAAGATCGACCGTTTCCAGATCAGGCAGGATGTCAATGGCGATATACAAATCCTTTTAAAGATGAAAGACGGGGTGAAAGACGCAACCTATAGGGAGGAAATCATCGAGAACTACAAACGCCATTTTGTGGGTTCCGATGTTTCTTTGCAAATCGTAGAAGAAATACCTTTGCTTCCATCGGGAAAAGAGGATTATTGTGTGTCGGAATACGAATACAAAGCACAATGAACGCCAAGTATTATCCTTTGGTTAAGCTTGCTCGGCAAGCCTCTTTGATGAAGCGACGCGTTACGTTGCCGTTCAAGTTATTGTCATCGGGCTTTGTCCGTTCCGAATCCTATTATCCGGAGCTGCCGCATAAGAGCAGATTACGGATTGCTTTGGAGTTGTTGGGGCATATCATGCGGTATGGCAACATTGAGCGTTACTATTTCTCATACGGTTTTGATGTGAAAGGGCTGCGTAACCGTAACGACTACCTGGACGACAGCTGGTTTTTGTGGAAATGCGCCATGCTCAACACGATCCTTGCCGATTATGATTACACCTGTATCTTGAGAGACAAGGCGCTTTTTGCCACCTTGTTGACGGATTGGGGCTTTGACACGCCACATACCTTTGCAGTGGTAAAGACCGCCGAGGAAGCGGAGCGCGTTGCCGAGCAGCTTTTGGGAGCCCAAGGTGCTTATTTCTGTAAGCCTTTGGATGGCCAATGCGGTGGTGGCGTTTTTCGCTTGGTGGTTGATGTTGATAAGGCTGTGATTGACGGCGCAGGAAAGACGTTGATGGAAGCCAAGTCAATATTGATGAACCATTTCTCCCAACGCCCGTATGTCGTACAGACCTTGGTTGTACAGCATTCAGAAATAAGCCGCATTTATGACAAAGCGGTGAATACCTTGCGTATATTGACAGTGATCGATAAGAATGTGGGGAAACCCGTCTCGGTGGCCGGGGAAGTCAGATTCGGCGCACACGGCAGTGTGGTGGATAATCTGGCTGCAGGAGGCGTGGCAGTGGGCGTGGATTTGCTAACGGGGCAATTGTCGGAATACGGCGTTTGCAAAAAGGGTGGGGCCAAACGTACAATTTGTCACCCTGATACTTTGATTCCTTTCTCGGAAGTGAGGCTTCCGTTTATCCAAGAAGCGGTGCAACAAGCCGAAGCGCTTCATGCCCGGCTCTCTTCCATCAGATTGATAGGATGGGACATTGCCATTACTGAGCAGGGTCCTGTCTTCATTGAAGGGAACGACAATCCTGAAATATCGGGATTGCAGACGGTGAATGGAGGATTGAAAACGAGAATACAAGAATTGTTGAAAAAAGACTATTGAAATCGTATTACTTATGAAACCGCAGCAATATAGACCTGTTTTGTTTTTAAGAGAGGTGAAAACGTTTTTTACAAGAATTAAAGACGTATTCACTTTGTTCAAATCTGGACTCATCAATGAGCCATCGTGTTTTCCTGAACTTCCTCGAAAGAATAAGTTCAAGCGGGCAATGCAGTTGCTGTGGTATCTGATTAGACATGGGGAAATTCTATGGCAGTATAACCTGTATGGTCTGGATGTAAAACCCTTCAGCGCCATCAAAGAGTATATTGGCAACAAAGAGCTGCTTTGGAGAGAATACAAATACAATGTTCTCATGGCAAGCAATGACTATACGAACATAATGAGAGATAAAAGATTGTTTTATCTTTTTTTAAGAGCGAATGGGTTCAACACGCCAACGGTGTTTGCATCTACAAAACAGGGGGTTGTTTATCCATTGGGTTGGAGACTGACAAATGAGAATTGTGATGAGACGATGTCGCTGCAGGAATTGCTGCAGAAAAAAGGCAGTTTCTTTTGTAAACCATATAATGGAAAATGCGGACGGGGAATTTTTGTTATCCAAATAGATGATGATATTCGTATTAATGGGGAAGTCGTTGGACAAGGCCATGCAATAGATTTTCTTTCTGCAGCATTCAAAGACGAGTATATCATCCAAGAGGTTTTGAGGCAACATCCAGCACTTTCCGCATTGCATGATAGTTCTGTTAATACTCTAAGGATTATTACAGCGAGAAACAAGAGTAGTTTGCAAGTTGAGTTTGTGACCGGTTTTATCCGTATGGGTGGCGGTAGTTCCATAACTGATAACATGGCAGGTGGAGGAATTGCTGCAGGAATTGATTTTGAAACTGGTCACATAAAGCATTATGGCTACCTGTTTAATGGAGAAAAGTCCCAAAGAATTGAGGAACACCCTGTTCTGCATGTCCCTTTGGATAGTATTCAGATACCGCATTTAAGCGAGGCGGTTCAAACTTCGATAAAGCTTCATGAGAGATTGGATGATTTGCGGTTGATAGGTTGGGATGTGGCTATAACCGAAGATGGTGTTTCATTTATCGAAGGCAATGACGCGCCAGGCCTTTCGCAGTCGAATCATGGGCCAATGCGCTCGGTGATTGACCGATATATATAAAACAAGCAAGATTATGAGGCTGGCACTTATTAAAGAGACCAAAACCCCTGTGGATAATCGGGTGGCCCTGTCCCCTAGGCAGGTCGCTGATTTAAACCGCAGATTCCCGCAACATAGGATTGTTGTGCAAGCAAGTGACATTCGCGCATTTTCAGATGAGGAATATCGTGCTGAAGGTGTAGAAGTGGTCAATGATGTCGAGGATTGCGATGTTTTGTTTGGAATAAAGGAAGTGAATATCGACTGTTTGTTGCCTAACAAGCAGTATTTCTTCTTTGGGCATTTCGCCAAGATGCAGGAATACAACAGGCCCTTGATGTTGGCGTTGATGCAGAAGAAAATCACTTTCTGCGATTATGAGTATTTGGTTGACGAAAACAATGTTCGTGTTTGTGCGTTTGGTTGGTGGGCTGGCGTGGTCGGCGTTTATTATACGTTGCGTGGCTACGGCTTGAAACACATATTGTTTGAACTACCAAAACCGGATCGTCGTTTTACGCTCGATCGGCTGTTGGAGTCGTTGAATAGTATTCAGTTGCCCAAAGTGAGGTTGTTGGTTACGGGCGCTGGTCGTGTGTCGCAAGGCGCACAATATGTATTAGAGAAGATAGGCGCTCATAAAATGACGGAAGAGGAGTATTTGTCAAATGTTCAAGCAACTACCTTGTCATATTGCGTGGCCGATGTTGATCGTTTGGTGAAACGCAAAGATGGAACTGGTTTCTCATGGGATGACTTCACCCATCATGCCCATGAATATGAGAGCGATTTCATGCGCTGGGCAGAGAAAACCGATGTGTTGATTTGCGCTCATTTTTGGGGGCCTGATGCGCCAGTCTATTTGAGCGAAGAGGATTTGCGTAACAAGGCTATGCGCATACGCATGATTGGAGATGTGACTTGCGACATTAAAGGCAGCGTTAAATCGACGGTTCGTCCGTCTACTCACGATGATCCGTATTATGATTACAACGTGGGAACTGAGAAAGACGAACCTGCATTTTCTTCTGAAGAGAATATCACGGTTATGGCTGTGGATACTTGTCCGAATGCCTTGGCTCTGGATACCAGTGAGTATTTTGGAGAAATGCTTGTAAAGCATGTGTTTGAACCTTTGTTGAAAGGTGAATGTTCTGAGGTGATTGACCGATCTATGATTCTGAAAGAAGGGGCTTTGACTACGAGGTTTGATTATCTCACGGAATTTACCTTATTCCGGGAAGGCTAAGTTTACACTGCTTTTTCAATCTTGATTTGAGCCGAGTGTGGCGTTTCAATTTTGAATAATAATACTAAGTCTTGTTAGGATGGACTACTTGCCAAATTACTATATTGGATACTCAACGGATTATGATATACGGTATAAATCATCATCTGGAGGAGTTGGTACGGCTATTATTAAGTATTTGTTGTCGCAACCCGATTATGGAACTTCGATGACGTTTGTTTTTAATAGTGACAAGTGTGTATATGAGCCTAAATTGATCTATTCATTCAATGAATACAATAATTGTGGTAGCGTTTATCAAGATACGGATACAATTGGGTTTATAAAAGATAATATAGAACAAATTGAAGGTGGAATCGTTGTGACTTGTATGCCTTGCCAAGTTAGGGCGATTAGAAGCATTTTGAATTCTCATAACATAAAGAGCTTTATTATCTCATTGTGTTGCTCTGGACAAACAACCAAAGAAGGTACTTGGCTTTATTATAAGTTCCTTGGCATTTCAAAAGAAAATGTGGCTCATTTGCAATACAGAGGAAACGGTTGGCCGAGCGGGATACAAATTACGCTTAAAGATGGTAGTGTTATAAAAAAAGATAATTGGACTTATCCTTGGACGACTATTCACCAATCGATGTTGTTTAGGCCAAAAAGATGCTTGTATTGTCCATATAAGATTGTGCCATATAGTGATGTGAATTTAGCGGATCCATGGCTGAAAGAGTATGAAGTCAATGACACAATAGGAAATAGTTGTGTAATCGTCAATACCGTTAAAGGGAAGAAAGTGTTTGATGCCCTTTTGTCGCAAGACTTGGTTTGCTGTAAAAAAATAGATGAGAGCACATATGTCAAATCTCAAAAGGGAACCATTGAAAGTAAATCAAAAGTCTGTGAACAAAAAAGGTTTTTTAAGTTTATTGCCAAATTGTCCTCATCAGATGTTTATAGGAAAATAGTGACTCATAGTCCAAAAACATTGAAAAGGCATAATTTGTTAGTTAGAAAAATTAGCACGCATTTAAGATGAAATCTTTTATAAGAAAAAAATTTAACATAATTAAATGGCGCTTCATTTCAAAACGATTTGGATCCGTTGTTGGTTATGTCAACATTGGTAAAGATGTTACATTTCAGCATCCAGAGTGTTTGCATTTTGGTAAAGGAATTGGGATTGGAAAATACTCTTATTTTTTGCCGTGCACAGAATTTGCAGGTGTCAAATATACTCCCAAAATTGTAATCGGTGATGGCACATGGATTGGCATTAGAAACAGTTTTGCGAGTATAGATAGGGTTGAAATTGGGAAAAATGTCCTTTTTGCAGGCTATGTTCATATTACTGACCACTCGCATGGCTATGAAAATATCAATGAACCCATTAAACGACAAAAGCTGATAACAAAAGGCCCCGTAGTGATAGAGGATGATTGTTGGCTTGGTTTTGGATGCGAGGTGCTTTCTGGAGTTCATATTGGGAGGCACTCTATTGTTGCAGCCAGAGCTGTTGTCACTCATGATGTGCCGCCTTATTGTATCGTGGCAGGGAATCCTGCAAGAGTGATTAAAAAATATAATTTTGAGTCAAAGCAATGGGAAAGTGTGAAATGAAGAAATACTTTATTTTGTCAGGCCTTGGATTAAATGACAATAATCGAGGTACTGCGGCCTTGGGATATGGCGCTTTTTCTTTTTTGGTTCAAAAAGGGTGTTTGAGACAAGGCCAAGAATTTTGTTGGTAATAAAGTATGTACGCAATCCATTCAAACGACGTATAGAAGCCGAAGAATTAAATATTCAGGGTAACACGTGGGTAAAAAAGACAGTTCGTTTGTGGAGTGTGCATAAATGGTTGTTGCGTAAGTGTGGCGTTGTAATACCGTTTATGGAATTATCGCGATTAGTGAAACAAATTGACTTTGTTGCGGCGCTGAATGGAGGTGACGGCTTTTCTGACATATATAACACTCGTACTTTTATGATGCGGTTGCCAGAAACGCTTTTTGCAATGAAAACTGGAATCCCGGTCATACAATTGCCTCAAACAATGGGGCCGTTTGCCGACAAAAAGAATTATGAATTAGCAGTCAAAATACTGCGTTATTCCCAGGCGGTTTATGTGCGTGACCGCAAGTTTGTGGAAGAACTTGACAAGTTGGGTATAAAGTACGAACTGACAAAAGACTTGTCGGCGTTTATGAAGCCAGAGCCTTGGGATATAAATATCAAACCCGATAGTGTTGGAGTCAATGTTAGCGGATTGTGTTATAGTAATACCTTTAGGGCTTTGAGCGGCCAGTTTGATGAGTATCCTAATTTGGTGAATTGCATAATTGAACATTTCCAGAAGAAAGGTGTTCATGTTTATTTGATACCTCATTCTTATCGTTTTGGTAATCCAGAAGACTCAAATGACGATATTGTTGCTTGCGAACAAGCGTTTAATCGTTTGTCAAGCAAGGACAATGTAACTTTCATTAATCAAGACTTGACATCGCCGAAAGTTAAATATGTAATTAGTCAGATGTCGTTCTTTGTAGGGTCAAGGATGCATGCAAATTTTGCTGCGATTTACACGGGTGTCCCTGTCTTTGGATTGGCATACAGCTATAAGTTTAAAGGAGCTTTTGAAGCCAATGGTCTGGATGCGGAAAAACAGACCGCCATGATTAACAATATCACTTCGGATGAGATTGAAGGAATAGTTAATAAGATAGATGATTTCTATGTTAAAACAAGGATGTTACAATGAATGAGGTGAAAAACAAACAACCAAAAGCAAGAGTATTAGCTTATTATCTACCTCAATTCCATCCCATTCCCGAAAACGACGAATGGTGGGGGAAAGGTTTCACGGAATGGACAAACGTAGGCAAGGCCAAGCCATTGTATCCGGGTCATTACCAACCTCATGTACCTGCTGATTTGGGCTATTATGATTTAAGAGTGCCTGAAACAAGGGAAGCTCAGGCTCAATTAGCTCGTGAGTATGGTGTGGAAGGATTTGTCTATTGGCATTATTGGTTCGGTAACGGCAAACGCTTGCTGGAGCGTCCTTTTAATGAAGTACTTGCTAGCGGGAAACCGGATTTTCCTTTTGCTTTGGCCTGGGCAAATGAGACATGGAGCGGTAGTTTTCATGGGCTCCAGCAGGGGAGTGTTCTAATTGAACAGACTTATCCAGGTGATGAAGATTATATTGCACATTTTAATGCGGTTTTGCCTGCGTTTAAAGACAATCGATACATTACGTGTGAGGGGAAACCACTATTTGTCATTTACTTGCCCAATCAGATGCCTGATATGCGGCGTTTTATTGATTTGTGGCAAGATATGGCCAAAAAAAATGGGTTAACTGGTGTGTATTTTATCGCTCTGCAAAGGCGTCTATATGGTGAAAATGCTGTCCGGAAAGCACTTAGTGACCGCCAGGCAGAGGGCTTTGATTCCATTATTGTTCAAAATCACTGGGTTAATTTTACTGAAATGCCGTTTTGGAATAGACTTCTTAGAAAGTTTTTTTATAAAAACGAAAAGTTTAGATTAGTGCCAGACTTGAGGCCGTATCAGCCAGAATTATTCAGGTGCGCAATGGATGATAATGAAAACGTTATGCCTTCAGTCTTGTCAAATTGGGATCATACGCCTCGAACCGGTAAAAAAGGAATCGTTTTATACGGCTCGACTCCGGAAAAATTCGAGAAAATTACCAGACAGATTATGGATGATATTTCGGGGAAGCCGTTCGACAAACGCTTTATTTTTGTGAAATCATGGAACGAGTGGGCTGAAGGGAACTACCTTGAGCCAGATCTGAAATGGGGCCATGCCTATTTAGAGGCCTTGAGAAGAGCGGTCTATGGAATAGATTAGGAATTATTACTAATAATAACAGATCAAACAATGGCTAAAGTCTCTATAGTAGCACCTGTATATAATGTAGCACCATATTTATCCAATTTCATTGAGAGTGTTATAGGGCAAACTTTTCCCGATTGGGAATTATTGTTAGTTGATGATGGTTCTACCGATAGTGGTGGACAAATATGTGACGATTATGCTCTGAAGGATGCTAGGATTAGAGCCTTTCATAAACAGAACTGTGGGGTTTCTTCGGCTAGAAATGTTGGTTTGAGGAATATGCAGGGCGAATGGGTTCTCATGCCCGACCCTGACGATGAATTGACCTTGGATTGTCTCGAGACATTGATGTGTAATGTGTCTGACGAGATAGATTTGATCAGCTTCTCTTATTTATGGTATAAGAATGGCTTTTTTTTGCATCCGACAAAGCAATCTTTTGATATGGATCTGAGTCGAGAAGAGTTTGTGTCGAGGATAGGAATTATTCCTCAACCTAGAAATCTGGATAGAAGATGTTGTAATAAGCTGTTTAGAACATCGATAATTAAGGATAATGAGATTTATTTTCCTGAAGATCTGCATTTTAGAGAGGATATTTTGTATAATTACCAGTTTCTGGAAAAAAGTTCACGAAGTGTAAAGTGTCTATCTTGTAATTTGTACATTTACTATATGAGGAACACGGGAGCGGCTCTTTCTCTCCAAGAGAACTATTCGACTAAGAGCGGTGGCAAGTTTATAGCGATGACTCGTTGCTATGACATTCTTGAACGAATGGGCGGGGCTGAGAACGTGAAGAATGGGATGAAGCATGAAATCTTAACTGCGTATGTGGCTGTAAGAAAATTGTTAAATAAGAATGGCGGTGAGAACAGGAAAGGCGACAAACGTGTATACTTTAAAAAACTACTACAATATTATAGCGGCTGGGAATTATGTTTAGTTGGAATAAAAGCCCTTTGCCGCTTTTTCAAAAAAAGAATAGCAAAGAGTTATTGATCGCTGTTATATATAATTTAAGTTGTAATAGAATGAATACTAATGTCAATTAAATCAATTTTTCGACCTCTATACAGAGCTTTCAAATTATCGAGGAAGTATGCCGTCTCCAATCGTTTGAGTGTGTTTCTGGATTATCTGTCCTTATATCAGAAGAAAGGTTTAACCACTGAAGAATATTACGACTTTGAATTTGAAAAGCAAAACGCGGTATTTCGCGATGCTTTCCTAGGCATTAACGAACAACGATGTTATTTGGATTACCTTAATCCGATAAAGTATTATTCGTTGGCTCGTAACAAATATTTGGCACATAAGATGCTTGAGAAAACAGGTGTTTGCAAGTCCAATCTATACTGCTACTACCAGCCTGAGGCGCGATATGCTGCTGCAACAGAGAACGTAAGTAATCTTGTCGAAGTTTTGCGTATTTTGAAAAAAAAAGAGGTGAGCTCTTGTGTTATCAAGACTACTGAAAGTTCTCATGGTGATAATGTTTGGGTAATAAAGAGTATAATATATCAAGACAATGATGCCCTTCTAACTCGTTTTGACGACAAACAAATCAGGTTGTCTTCTGTGTTGGGGAAAGAGGCCTTGGTTTTCGAGAGTGTAGTAAAACAAACAAAACAGTTTTCTGCTTTTAATGAATCATCCGTCAATACAGTTCGTTTTATGACAACTTTGTGGCCCGATGGCTCGGCGAAAGTGATAGCAACCTTTATTAAGATTGGTCGCGCAGGAAAATGTGTGGATAATGCTGGAGGTGGTGGTAATGTGGATGTGTGTGTGGATGTAGATACGGGAGAGGTTAAATATGCCATCCAGTACGATGGTTGGCGCAACATTAAGGAAATTGAAAAACACCCCGACAGCGGTAACCAATTGAATGGAGTAGTTATTGAAAACTGGCAAGCTATTAAAGAAGAGGTGAAAAAATTCCAGCAAGCTTTTCCTTATTGCAAGGCTGCTGGTTGGGATATTGCCATTACTGATGATGGCCCACTAGTCATCGAGGTGAATGACTTTTGGGATAGGACCGGACAATATTTTATTCGTCGCGGATGGAGAAATGAGATTCGGGATTGCTATTTGGCATGGAGGGGGACTGGTAAAGAATACGGAATGTTAAGGCAATCAAATGCATTAAGTATTGAACAGCTGAATAGAATTACTGCATATGAGTAATGTGCATTTGTTTTTTTCTGGAGATTTTTGCTCCAAGCCATCCACTTCGAGTATTACCGTATCGGAAGAATTGAGATGTTTGATTCAATCGTGTGATTTAAAGGCCGTTAACTTTGAAGTTCCTTTAAAGCCAGATGTTGAATTGCCGTCTCAACAATACGAACGTTTTTGGCAACATGATGATGCCCCAGATTTTCTTAGAGGTCTTGGCTTCAATTTGTTTTCTATGGCAAATAATCATGCTTTTGATTGGGGCGAGGCTGGTTATAGGAAAACGAAAGCTGTTTTTGGTGATCAGGCCTTTGGAGCTGGTGTTTATGATGAAGCGTATAAGGTAAAGATTTGTGAAGTGAATGGGTTAAAGATCGGCTTTCTTGCTCTCACTTATGCTGCATATACAGGAGTGTTTGATGATGCGCTGAATCATAACGGGTTGGGCTGTGCTTATATTCATGATCTCCGTGTGAATCATGATATTGTAGAAGCAAAAAAACAAGTTGATTATCTGTTTATCCTGCCTCATGACGGCATCGAGTATATTGATGTGCCATTGCCCGAAACCATAGCCAGGTACAGGGATTTTATTGACTGGGGAGCGGATGGCGTGATTGGCTCCCATCCCCATTGCCCTCAAGGATGGGAAGAGTATAAAGGGAAACCTATTTTTTATAGTCTGGGCAATTTCTTCTTCAACAGTAAGGAAGATACATTGTATAGGGCGTGGAATAGACCTCATTGGTATGAAGGGATGTGCGTTGAAATGACATTGGGCGATAGTGACATTCATTATCGTATTATAAACACGCGTAATATTGACAATGTCTCATTGGTTGTTGACCATGATGCTAGTAGAGATGAGCACAATGAAAAACTGGCTTCTTATCTCAAAGATGACCAAGCGTATCGTGATTACCTGCGTGCTCAGTGTAAGCGATTAACCGAAGGACAGGAAATGCCTATCATTGATGGCTCTTTTCATAAGTATTCATTGAAGAGCGGTTCGAAAAGATTGTTAAAGAGTTGGCTTCAAGTCATACGAAAGAAAGATGTGTCTAATGATTTTGCATTACGAACACTGTTGAGGAACAACACGAGGAGTAATGTGTTGTTGAGATATCTTAAAAGAAACTATTGAGATAAAATAACAAGATATTGTAAGGACATGAAAACCATCGGTCTCCCCATTTCCCACAAAGAAAACGAACGCCGTAGGGCGTTGGTTCCTAATGACATCCAATGCGTCAAACATCCAGAGATGATCTTCATCGAAACAGGCTACGGCGACGTGCTGGGCTTTACAGATGAGGATTATATCAAACTGGGTGTAAAAGTCGGTACCCGAAGCGAAATCCTTTCCAAAGACATCATCTGCGATCCTAAGATCGGCGATGCAGAGTATCTGGAGCAACTCAACGGCCAAACCATCTTTGGCTGGGTGCATGCGGTGCAGAATAGGGACATCACGGATAAGATCATCGCCCGTCGGCTTACTTCTTATGCCTGGGAAGACATGTATGAGGAAGGCCGCCATTCCTTTTGGCGCAACAACGAGATTGCGGGCGAGGCAGCCGTGTTTCATGCCTATATGTGCCACGGTATTTTCCCTTACCATACCAAAGCTGCCGTTTTGGGTAGAGGCAATATCGCCAGAGGCGCCATCAAGACACTGAACTTCATGGGGGCAGAGGTTGTCCAATACGACAGGAAGCAGGAAGCCTTGTTCCGAAAAGAGCTGGACCGCTACGACGTGGTGGTCAACGGCATCCTATGGGACACCTCCCGTAAGGATCATATCATCTATCGCGAGGATCTGAAACGGATGAAGCACAATGCCCTGATCATCGACATCTCATGCGACAGAAACGGTGGGGTGGAGACCAGCGTGCCTACCACCATTGAGAGCCCAATCTATGTGGTGGATGGCGTCACGCATTATGTGGTGGACCACACGCCCACCTTGTTCTGGAAAACGACTTCCGAGAGCCTGAGCGCCGAATTCGTCAAGTATGCCGATGCCTTTATTGAGGGCAGAGCCAACGACAATCCCGTTTTGAAAGGCTGCCACAACTTTGAAAAAGGCGAGATACTGGATGATAGGATACGGAAATTCCAAGGGAGATGATTGGTCGGTTAATTGAAAACTGTTGTTATGAAGCTAAAGCATACATTGATAAGAATAAAGAACGCATTTTTGTACAAGTGCTTGCTGCGATTTCCCTATAGTAAAGTGAGGGTGTGGGCTCTTCGAAGGTTAGGACATGAATGTGGAAATGAAGTGTATTTTCCTTCTGACCTTGTAATCACTCAGAATTTTGTAAAGGATAGGGGGAAGCTTTATTTGGGAGACAGAGTCTCGATTGGTCCCCGTGTCACCCTGGTGCTTTCATCTCATGCCAATGCTTCCATGGTCCGAGGAGCGATTCAAGAGAAGAAGCCTGAGATTCGGATTGATGCGGATGCTTGGATAGGTGCAGGTGTAATTATTCTGCCAAGTGTCACAATAGGCGAAGGAGCTATTGTGGGGGCTGGTTCTGTGGTAACGAAAGACGTTCCTGCGCACACGGTTGTTTCTGGAAATCCAGCGAGAGTAATAAAGACGTTGCAATGATTACAGTATTCCAAGATAAAGACTATTATAGGTTTATAGAATCCACTGGTTTTTTGGAGCCGTTTTGTTTCTCTGTAAATAGGGGAGAAGAGGAAGTAGGCGTTGTTCAGGGTTATATCCAAAAGGATGGCGGATCGCTTAAGAGTTTCTTGTCGCGCCGTGCCATCATCAATGGTGGTCCCTGGCTGTCAGAGGATATTACAGATGGTGAACTGGAAACGCTGTTGAAGAAATGTGTTTCTGGATTAAAAAGTAAAACCATCTATATTGAGACCCGTAATTATGCTGATTATTCATCATATCGTTCAGTATTTGAGAAAGTCGGATTTCGCTACGAACCGCACTACAACTTTGTTGTTGATACCAGTAGCGTCGAAGTGGTGGATTCCAATATGGGGAAGAGCCGCAAGAGAGATGTGAATGCGTCGCTCAAGAATGGGGCTACGGTGGTTGATGATCCTTCAGAGGATGATGTGACCCAATTCTATTCTGTACTTGAAAACTTGTATAGGACAAAGGTAAAGACCCCTCTATTCCCACTAGATTTCTTTCTCCAATTACACAAAGAACCGTTTTGCAAGTTCATCCTTGTCAGATTTAAAGATGAAATAATTGGAGGCACCGTGCTGATCTGTGATGCTGAGACCGTGTATGAATGGTTTGCTTGCGGAAAGGATGGCGTTTATAAAAATGTGTTCCCATCAACAGTTGCTACTTATTTTGGAATTCGTTATTCGGCAGAAAGTGGACATAAGGCTTTCGATATGATGGGCGCTGGCGCTCCAGGTGACGGAGGCTATGGCGTGCGTGAGTTCAAGGCTAAATTTGGCGGCGAGTTGGTGGAATATGGAAGATACGTTTATGTGTGTAATAACTTGCTGTTTCAGATAGGGAGATTGGGCGTGAAGCTTATTAAAAGGATTTGAATGATGAAACCGCGAATTGAAAGCCATTTCTCTGTCACGCAGCAAATCAGTTATGTTTTTGGAAAGCCATACGTGCCATCTGCAGGAGAGTTTCTCCTGAACCATTGCCGTTGCGGTATTCTTCTCGCTCTTAAGTCAATAGGATTGCATAGGGGAGATGTGGTAGGAATGATGGCATATAATTGTCACACTGTGATGAATGCCATCGACCAGGCGGAGTGTGCCCTGACTTTTATTGATGTAAATGATGATTTGACGATTGATTTCGAAGATCTGAAAAAGAAGGTGAGCGGAATGAAGGCGTTGATAGTTACACATTTGTTTGGGATAATCAACGATGTAAGGAAGATAAAGGCTTTGTATCCAGATTTGGTGATTATCGAAGACTGTGCTCACGCATACGGAATAGATGGCATATTTGGTGACTTTGCCACATTTAGTTTTGGTCAAGGGAAACTCCCGTCAATTGGTGATGGCGGATTGCTTTTGGTTAAGAATGGGAAATATCTTGATCGTGTAGCGGCTCAATATGATGAATTGCTAGAGTATTCTTGGGCGCAAAGTGTAAAGTTGTTTATGAAGCTCCTTTTGAGGTCATGGATGAATAGTAACTTCATATATGGTTGGCTTACACTTCCGTTGAAACAAAGACGTCCTGTCGCATCTGGGAAAGAAACTGTTGAGATGAAAAAGATATGCAGAGGGGTTAGTGCCGTGTATGCTACGGAAAAGGATAAACTGGCATGGATTATCAAACGCAGGAAGCAAAAGGCAAAGGAAACATGCCAGTCGTTGCCGGATATTGGCATTCAGCAAACAATGGATGGCATTAACGCTTTTATGCTTGTCGTCAGATGTGAGAGCACTAAGGATTTGCAACAGCAACTTTATGCGAATGGGATAGACTCAGCCACACATTTCGCTCACTCGTTGGAATGGGCGGAAGAATTTGGCTATCAAAAAGGTTCTTGCCCAAATTTGGAAAAGATGTTGAATAATATGCTGATGATTCCAGTTTACTAATTAACTTAATTGTATGAAAACCTTTCTATTCTCTCTTTGTCATCCTGCCCATTTCCACATGTTTAAAAATACAATACATGCACTGGAGGAGGCTGGAAATAAAGTGGTCGTTGTGGTTCGGCCCAAAGACATGCTGGAACAATTGTGTATTAACGAAGGGTTGTCCTATGTGAAAGTGGATGATCACTCAAAAAATGGAGGAAAGATTGGCAAGGCTTGGAATGTGGTGAAGCGCACCTTGGCGATTGCAAAGATAGTCAGGAAGGAGAATCCGTGTATGCTTATTGGCTCAGATGGGGTAATGGCCTATTTGGGTACATTGTTTAATAAGCCATCATTCGAGTTCTTTGATGATGATTATAGTGTAATTAAGATGTATGCCTGGACCTTTTTCCCGTTTTATTCCGATTTGGTTTGCCCTAATATCACCGATGCGGGACGTTGGAAGAACAAGAAGACGGGGTACGAAGGTTATCAGAAACTATCCTATTTGCATCCGAATCGTTTCTCTCCCGATAAAAAGGTCGTTGAGAAGTATCTTTCCACCGACAATCCCTATTTCTTGCTCCGTTTTGCCAAGCTGACTGCCCATCATGATGGGGGGATAGGGGGCATTAATACAGATGTCGCTCGGCATTTGGTAGACATGTTACTTCCATATGGTGATGTGTATATCACTTCAGAGCGAGAGTTGGAGCCTCAATTTGAGAAATACCGTTTGCATATAAACCCCCTTGACATACATCACCTGTTGTCGTATGCGACAATCTATATAGGCGACAGCCAAAGCATGGCGGTTGAGGCCGCTATGCTGGGCACGCCGAGTCTGCGTTTTAATGACTTTGCAGGCAAGATCAGTGTGCTTGAGGAGTTGGAACACAAGTATGAGTTAACATTCGCCATCCCGCCTTCGGAACCTCAAAGACTATATGGTAAAGTGGCGGAGTTGCTTGCAATGCCAGATTTGCACGAGACCTTCCAACAGAGGCGTCAGCGTATGCTTTCTGAAAAGATTGACGTTACAGCCTTCTTCACCTGGTTCATCGAAAACTATCCCGAGAGCCGCAAGATTATGAAAGAGGACCCAGGATATCAGAGGAGGTTTAGATAGTTAACCTGCACTAATCCTGATGACATCAAACGGGCCTTAGACACCCTCTTCGCCGATCAATGGAAGAAAGTACTAAAAGAAACTACTATGAGAAAAATGTTGATTGTGGCTGTTATAGCCTGCATGGCCTTGCTTACATCCTGCGGGGTGAATAGAGTCAGTCATACTGGAGATCTCACGGGATCCATCTACGGAGTATGGGCCTTGGAGTCCAAGAGTGTCGTTCCCGCCGGTACGGTCGGACAGGACGCCCAGAATCAAGTCGATTATTCCGGTGTCCATTTCTATCTCTCCTTGAGCGAACCGCGCATCGCGCTTGCTAAGAAAGGTAGTTTCACGCAACTCGACCTCGATGACGTGGACGTTGACGGCTCGCAGTTCTCCTTCAACGCTTCCCAGAAGCGGATAAGTTTCACCAAGACGCTCTGGCTCACGGAAGGCCTTCGCTATGAAATGCGCCTGTCAGGCACCTATCAAGTCGTGGAGATGTCGCGGTTGAAACTTGTCTTACAGAAAGAAGCATTGGGCGTAAGGACCGTCTATTCCTTCCACCGGTACAAATAATTAACCAATAATTTGACATCACAGATCATGGGACCGTTGCTTAATTCAGGGCTGTGCCGCTGGAGCG
>JAEEGL013067099.1_pt1 | contig 33633 bp, 32 predicted proteins | sample 9134231 | NCBI WGS metagenome assembly JAEEGL01 (sample SAMN16246548, study PRJNA631951) | gut metagenome | biome: gut microbiome; feature: rumen; material: fiber-attached | host: Bos | place: Iran: Karaj | collected 2018-10 | reverse complement strand
GGGCTGGGAGCCCGATAGCAGGTTCAGGGTAGGGATGAGGCTGACGATCAAGGGGTACGGCGAACATGAGGAGTGGATGAAGAACGTAACAAGCGGCGATTACCAGAAATATTATCAGGATATGTATAAGGGTAAGACGGTGTAATAGAGTAATGAAGAAGCTTATCATAATTCCGGCCTATAACGAGGAAGGAAATATAGAAAGAACAGTAAACAACATAAAGGAAAATGCACCCGAGTTTGATTATGTCATAATCAACGATTGCTCGACGGACAACACCCTTAAGATTTGTCGCGAAAAAGGTTTTAATTATATTAATTTACCTGTAAATTTGGGCATCGGCGGTGCAGTTCAGACCGGTTATATTTACGCAAGAGACAACGGCTACGATTGCGCAGTGCAGGTGGATGGCGATGGTCAGCATGATGCCGCATTTTTAAATGAGATGGCAGACACTTTGCTGAGAGAAAATGCGGATATGGTAATCGGTTCCAGGTTCATAAAGATGGAAGGCTTCCAATCGTCGGCAATGAGACGAATGGGAATCAAGTATTTTACAAACTTGATTAAGGGAATTACCGGAGCAACAGTAACGGACCCAACAAGTGGCTTGAGACTGATAAACAGAAGAACAATAGAAATGTTTGCCGCTTATTACCCGACGGATTATCCGGAACCGGACAGCGTGGTAACTCTTCTTAAGAAAAAGGGCAAAGTGGTTGAAATACCTGTAATGATGAAAGAAAGAGAAAGCGGAAAATCATCGATATCACCGCTTAAATCCGTGTATTACATGGTAAAAGTTTCTTTGGCAATATTGTTAGAAAGTGTGGCAAAGTAAGTTATGTCATTAAGATTACAGATAATAATACTCGTATGTTTTGTTATTGCATTGTTGGTAATAATGAACATGTGCAGAAAAAAGAAAATGGATTTGCGCCAGGGCCTTCCTTGGATGGTAGCTATCATAATCCTTATTATATTTGATATATTCCCTATATTGCTTACAAAGCTTGCTGAACTTATGGGAATCGGTTCGCCGATGAACATGATGATGTTCTTTGGATTTGCATTCCTTTTGATAATCATTGTGGTGCTGACAAGTAATATTTCAAAGTTAAATAAAAAAACAACAAGGCTTACGCAGGAAGTAGCGATACTTAGGGCTGAGTTGGAAAAAGAGAAGAAAAAGTCAAAAGAATAAATATAAAAATGAAACGGACGCCTTCGACGTGGAAACGACGGGGCGTTTTTTGTTGATTTTTTGGATGTTAATTGGCAGTTATCACGGAATTTTTTTAAAAAACGAGAAAAAATACCGCCATAACATTGAAATAACGACCGGAGAGTGATAAAATGTTAACAAATAAAGATTTGGAGGAAATAATGAAATTATATCCAAGGGAAAACTATTTAAAAAAAATAAGAGGATTCTATCATGATTGTGGATTAATTAAGGTTATTACAGGTGTAAGACGTTGCGGCAAATCTTGTTTAATGCAGACAATTGCAAAGGAGTTAGAGGCTCAGGGGGTAAAATCTGAGAATATTACATATATAAATTTAGACAAGCGTGGATTTAAATCTATAAAAAAGGCTGATGAGCTGGAAAAAGTAATTGATGAGCTTTGTGTAGCAAAAGGCGTAAAGTACTTGTTTATTGATGAGATACAGAATGTTGAGGGATTTGAAGAAGTAATAAATGCTTTTAGAGAGGAAGAAGAATATTCGATTTTTATCACAGGTTCTAATTCATACCTTTTGAGCGGTGAGTTGGTTACTAAACTGACCGGTCGTTATATTGAGTTTGAAATGTATCCGCTAACTTTTGAAGAATACTTGAAGATGAAGGAATTTCTAAAGCAGGAAATCAGTTCTGATATAACAGAGGAATTGGAGAGATATATATTAGAAGGTGGTTTTCCAAAAACTTTAAGCTATACAACAATAGAAGACAAACGAAGTTATGTTAAGAGTGTTATAGAGGAAATATTTGAAAAAGATATTCGCAGAAGGGTGAAAATTAAGGATGTAACATCTTTTAATGCGATTCAAACATATATAATAAATAACTTTGGAGCAACAACAAGTTTAACAAATATACTGGAAGACTTGCATAATGCCGGCAGCAGCATTACCAGAGAAACATTAGCTAAGTATATTCAGGTGTTGATTGATTCGAAAATTATATACAAATGCGAACGTTTTGATTTGAAATCCAGAAAATCAATTGGCGGTGAGCAAAAATATTATCTGTCAGACTTGAGCTTTTATTTCGCAAATAATACGGATAATAGAATTAATTATGGACCTGTTCTTGAAAATATTGTATATATGTATGCTCGTTCTAAAGATTATGCGGTTAGTATAGGACGTATAGGGAAACTTGAATGCGATTTTATTATGCGAAAAGAAGCATTTAGCTATGCGTATGTTCAGGTAGCTATGACAATATTAAATGATATAAAAACGGAAAATAGGGAATATGCTCCGCTTGAAGCAATTAAGGACAATTATCCTAAATATGTTGTGACGAGAAATGACATGATTCAACAGAGAAATGGAGTTGTGCATGTTAATATAGGAAAGTTTATAAAGGAAGGGAACTTGTTTTAAAGACATAGTTAAACCGCCGTTAACGATTAAACGTTAACGGCGGTTTTTTGTCTTTAATTATATTTATAAAATCCTTCGCCTGCGTTTACACCTGTTTTACCGGCGTCAATCATGGCTTTGAGCTTTATGGCAATCTTTCCGTAGGTAGAATCCGGATTCTTGGCATCAGGGTTCATGGAAACGATATTGTAGGCTGTTGTTATGCCGACAACATCCAAGATTCTGAAAGGTCCCATAGGTGCGCCCGTTGCAAGCATCCAGGTTTTATCAACCACAGCAGGTTCGGCAACATCGTTGGCAAGAAGCGCCATAGCCGAGTTTAAGAAAGGCACAAGGAGAGAATTTAAGATATATCCCGGTTGCTCTTTCTTAAGCGGAAGGGCAAACATACCGATGCTTTCGGCAAATTCCACCACTTGGTCAAAGTATTTTTGCTCTGTGCCAGGATGGCCCATAACCTCAGCGGTGTTGTGAGACCAAATCTGGTTGGCAAAGTGAAGGGACAAATACTTCTCCGGACGTCCTGTGTATTTGGCAAACATACTCGGAAGGAGAGTGGACGAATTGGTTACAATAACTGTCTTTTCAGGCATGTGTTTTGCCATCTCGCTGTAAAAAGCAATCTTTTCTTCCGGGTTTTCCGCAACTGCTTCAATAACAAGATCGGCATCCGCAACGGCAGCAGCCATGTCTGTTTCGAAACGGATGTTAGTAAGCGCATCATCTGCCGCTTTGATGAGTTCATCGATTTTAGCGGGAGTTAGGCTTGCCACATCATCTACAAGGCCGCGTGAAAAGACCGGCGGATTAGTGCCGCAAAGAGGCTTGAGGTCGTTTAGCTCTTTAACATAAGCGTCGTGCCACATCTGAAGCTTTGGCTTGGAACGGCCGATGGAAGCTTCGCTTCTGACCCAAACAGTAACGTTGAAACCCTTGTAGGCTGACTGGTAGGCAATCTGACTGCCCAAAACTCCGCCGCCCGCAAGAACAATATTTTTGAAATTCATAGTTTGTTACTCCTTTCGTGTGTGAAATTTACTGAGAAGATTGTATTGATTTTAATACATTGTAAGTTAATTTTAACAGAAAGATGGGCAAATGCAAGCGTTAAATAATTAACGAGTGGGGGTATTATATAAAAAGATAAATATATTGTGATTTTGCAAGAAACTTGCAAAATCTATTGACACTGACAATTCAAAATAATAAAATAAAATTGCAACCCGTGGGAAAGTTGCGAAAGTAGGGGTTTTAAATATGTTACTGGAGTTTAAAACAAAAAATTACAAGTCATTTGTAAACGAAACATGTTTTAAGATGATTGCTGCGCAAAAGCAGAAGGATTTGAATTACAGTCTTATGCTTGAAAAGATAAAGGGCAAGACTGTTAAAGGACTTTGCTCGTCTGTTATTTACGGGCCAAATGCCGGCGGAAAGAGCAATATTATCGGGGCTATGGATAGCTTCAGAGCCATAGTTATGCGCGGAAATATCGAAAACACGGAGGATAGGACATCGCCAAATCATGCGGCATACAATTTAGAATTGATACCAAATAATAGGCTGAAGAAGAAAGAAACGGTAGATTTCGGCGTTTCCTTTATAGAGGATAGTATAAAGATTGATTACGAAATATCAATCGATATTGGAAAATTTTTGCAAAATGACTATAAAAGAAAGATTATAAAAGAAGTCCTGACGGTTAACGAGGACATAATTTATGCAAGAGATGATAAGCAAGTTATGTTTGGCGAAGAAAAGGCTGTTAAGAAATACGTTAAGGCCGACTTAAAAAAACAGCTGCCTACAATGTATGCACTGGCAAGCGCAAGTCTTAATAAAACAGAGCTTTTTTTGACAAACGGCTTTAAAGTGCTTTTCTCGCAGGATATTTATGATTTGATATATAAGTGGTTTTCGCAAAAACTTATGGTTATTTACAGAGCAGATGCCATTCGCGTAAGTGAAAAAACGGAAGGCATGGATAAATCCGCCATATTTGTGGAGACCGCGACGAATGAGGCGGCGAAGGCCTTCGGAATCAATTCAAATTCCATCGGATATGCCAAGAAGGAGGATGAAAAAGAAGCAAGGCTGTACTCCATGTTTAAAGAAAGCGGAGACAAGGGGAAGGCAATTCCGGCAGAAGTTTTTGAATCTTACGGAACCATAAGGTTTGTAAATCTATTTCCGCTTGTAATGCGAGCGATTGCCACAGGCGGAACATTGGTTGTGGACGAGTTTGATGCATCGATTCACCCAATGGCGTTGATGAGCATTATTAATGTTTTTCATAACGACGAGATCAACAAAAAACATGCACAGCTGATATTTAACACACACAACCCGATTTTTCTAAGTGCCAGCATTTTCAGGCGTGATGAAATAAAATTTGTGGAAAGGGATGATGTTAGCCAAATCAGCGAATTGTACAGCTTGGCGGATTTTAAAACATCAGGCGCAAACGGTGTAAGGAAAGGCGAAGACTATATAGACAATTATTTTGTAAGCAAATACGGAGCAATAAAAGATGTGGACTTTACTCCGATTTTTGAAAAGATAATGGACAACGAGGGAGCAAAATGACAGAAAGAAAAGTAACACGGAAATATTATTTTAGCGTTGAAGGTGAGACAGAAAAGTGGTACTTAGAGCACTTGCAGAGTTTGATTAACAATGCTGCCGATGCAACATGCAGGGTTTTGATAGATGTAAAGGTTCAAAGAAACCCAATAAAAAGAGTTAAGGAGATGGTAATTCAAAACAAAATTGAAATCGTTCAGATGACGGATTACGAGGAAAATACGCCGGCATATGAGAAAAGCTTTATCAAAATGCTGGATAACATGAAAAAGGCCGAGTCGCTCGGTAAAAAGGTAAAGTATTATCTTGGCTACAGTAATCTGACATTTGAGCTGTGGATGATACTTCACAAGATTGATTGTTTTAAGACATTCGCAGACAGAAAGCAGTATCTGGATGAAATTAACAAAGCATACAAAAAGGAGTATTTGAGCCTTAAAGATTATAAGGAGGAGAAAAACTTTAAAGAATGCTTAAAACAAATTGGTTTGGATGAAGTAAAACAAGCCATAAAACGCTCAAAAGCCATTGCTGACAAAAATGCAACAATCGGTAATAAAATGCAGAAATACAAAGGCTTTGAGTATTATCGTGAGAATCCGTCGCTTTCGGTGTGGGAAGCGGTGGAGAGGACCGTTAGGGAAAGCACTTAATAATAGCTAAATGGATATATATATATACTATACTTTAAAGAAGGGAATTATGTGATATTTTATTTGTTGAATATCATATTGGTGAAAAATGATGGCTAAAACACTTATTGTTAAGTACTTAGATAGTACGGATGAAAAAATTGACAAGTTTCTAAAAGAAAGTTTAGATAGTGGAAAATCGCGAATATACAATACGCTTAACGGCACTGATAACGAGAAATTTGCAAATATGTTAAAAGAGGAAAATGAAATAGATATAGTTCTGTTTGTTAAGGTTAACTCTGAAAATAAGAATGAGATATTATCAATTAATATTGCAAAATTTGAAGAGATAAATGATGGAAACAATATCGTGTATTCTAACAAGATTTGTATAGATAGAAATGGTTTTAAAAGAACAATTGATGGTATTGTTGATATGATAGACTTAGATTTAGAAAACGATTTTTCGCAAAACACCTATTTGAGCGTTAATTCTATGGAACATTTGAATGCAGAATTAAAAGAAAGGATGTATGCGGCTGAAAATAACAAAATAGTTAATGATGATTATTGTGTTGAAAGCGATTACACAAAAGACAAGGAGAAAATTTTATGTTCGAAGGCTTTTAGAAGACTTGTTGATAAGGCTCAAATTTTTGGAGCAGATAAAGGTGATTATTTAAGAACAAGAATGACGCATTCTTTAGAGGTATATAGAATTGCAAAAGCTATTGCTTCAAAAATGGAATTGGAAGAAAACTTAACTGAAGCAATAGCTCTTGGCCATGATTTGGGGCATACTCCATTTGGACATCAAGGAGAACGGACATTAAATGACATTCTAAATGGAAAAAAAGATGTAGGTATCTACCTAGAAGGCGAAGAAAAATTGAAAAAAATGATGTGTTACGGCGGCTTTAAACATAATTATCAAAGTGTGCGATTATTAACATGTTTAGAAGAAAACTGCTTTGAGGAAGGCTTTGGATTAAATGTGAGCTATGAAGTAATAGAAGGAATTTTAAAACATACTAGATTAAAAGAAAATATAGATTTGAAGGACTTCGTGCCATGTTCGTACGTTAATAATATTAACATTAAAACAAAACGGTCAGGGGAAGCAGAAGAAAAACAGATTTGTAAAAATAAAGAAGGGCAGGTAGTCGCGATTGCCGATGAAATTGCACAAAGAGGTCATGATATTGAAGATGCATTGTTGTCTAGGGTTATAAGCATTGGTGAATTTTTGGATGGATTAAATACAGCGAAATGTGAGACTATTAGAAATATAATTGCAGAAAAGATTTATGAAATAGACAAAAGTGAAAAATTGATAGTGGATAAGAATGAGCAAAAAATATCGCTGATTGTGAAGACTATACAAGAATATTTGATTAAAGATATCATTGATAATAATAATGCTGATGACGAAAAAAATATTGGTTTTTCACCTTTTGTCGAAAAAGTAAATACTTACCTAGAAAAGATAGTTCAAAAGAAGATTATTTGTAATAATGAGGTTGCGACAGCAGATGATAATGCAAATGTTGTAATAATGACTCTGTTTAGGAAATACTATAGAAATCCTAGATTATTACACAAGGGAACAATACATAGGATATTTATTGAGATGCTTAGAAGTGAAAATGAATTTGTTTCAAAATCAGCAATAGATTTGTCGAACGGTAATATTGCAATGATTAATGATGAAATAGATGAAATTACAAAAGAAGCATTAGATGTAGAAATAGTTTCAAAATATATCAATAGAGATTCCGAATTAGATGAGGATGATTTTGATAAACAAAAAATGATTGCAAAATATTTAAAAAGAAAGATTATTATTCGTGCAATAACAGATTATATTTCCGGCATGACGGATGGTTATGCAATGGAAGAGTTCAATAAACTAATGTAATATATCACAAACTCCATTAAGAGGAAGGTTATATTTAGCCTTCCTTAATTATTATTTAGGTGTAGTAAATAGTTTGTTGAAATGTAACAATTGTCTTGTACATATTTCGCAAGAATGCTAAAATTTAGAAAAGATTTAGAAAACCATCTAAACTGGTTTCGGCGCAAATCTAAATATTTTTGATCTTGCAAAAAAAATAAACTTAAAGCCTAATTATTGCGAGGTGCCTATGAGCGAATTAAAGAAAAAAATCAACTACACAGTAGTATGCGTGAATGAGTTTGCTAATAAATTTAATATTGACGAAAAAGAAGCCTTTTTCTACTTATATGATTACAAGGGAATAGAATTCATTAAAGAAAACTACGACATTGAGCACACGCTTAGTTTGGATGATGCGGTGGAAGATTTAACTTTAGTATGTAGAAATAATGGAGGATGCTATTAATGCGTTTATATCACGGAAGCAATATTGATATAAAGGAAATAAAACTTGATAAGTGTCGTCCTTTCAAGGACTTTGGAAAAGGCTTTTATCTGACGGTTATGAAAGAACAAGCCGAGAAGATGGCTAATCGTGTGGCAAGGATTTACGGCGGAAGCCCGGTTATTAATGTATATGAACTTGATGATGATTTTGTAAACGACAATGGTTTAAACATAAAAGATTTTGGAACAGAGACATCTGAAGAATGGGCAAGATTTGTTAGAAACAACCGAAGCAAGAGCTTTGAAGATTTTGACAGTAAAGAGTGTAACTTCGACAATAAGTATGATGTTGTAATCGGACCCATTGCGGATGATGACATGGCTCTTTTATTCAGACAGTATGAAAATGGGATGATTAGTTTTGAAAATATGCTTAGCGGTATGATTTACAAGAAGACAACAAATCAATACTCTTTTCACACGCAGAAGGCGATTAGCTTACTGAGAAAGGTCAGTGAATAATATGGGAAAAGAAAAACAAATGGTTGAATATATGATCCAAGATCTTGTGGAAATGCTTACAGAAACACAGGGCATTGAATATGATGCAGCGATGCAAACCATTTATAAATCAAAAACATATGAAAAGGTTATAGACGTTGAAACCGGTCTTTATAGGGAAAGTCCGGCATATGTGTTTGGACTGTTGGAAGATGAGTTGGAGCATGGGGAAATTGTGCAGGGGGAAGAGTAGCACTCCTTATATATTTTTTAAAATGTGCATTACAATATGAGGATTATAGGCTGAATAAGTTGTACAACATAATAAAAGAATATATGTAAGAAAAAGCCATCTTGCGGTCGAAACTTTCAACTGCAAGATGGCTTTTATAGTTGAAAAAAACCTTTTTTGAACAATGTATATTATGATATAATACATAATGTAAGAAAATTAAATTAACCACCCTTGAAAAAATCAAAAAATATAATTAATTTATAATTACAAAAAGCTAAAATACCAAACAACGAGGTGCAACCATGTATGAAGGAAATTACCTACTAAACTTAACAATATCCGGAATCAAATCTATAAAAGAACCGGTCAGATTTGACTTTTATAAAAAGACACTGGATAAAAACTTTTCGCCGGACAAATATAAAATAAAGGCAATATATGGCGAAAACGGAGCGGGAAAAACGGCCGTTATTCTTGGAGCGTCGATTCTTCAGAAAATACTGCTTAAGGAAAACTACTTAGGAGAATCCGAAACTCAGGAATTCATTGGAAAAATAATAAATAAAGAAAAACAGAAAATATTTATAGAATGTGAATTTCGTTTCCGTAGTGATGTTTCTCATGAGGTATATAAATATAGCCTGGAAATTGGTAAAAATGTTAAAAAATATGTCATATCAAAGGAAAAACTGAGTGTCAGAAAAAGTGTATACCTAAATGACAGTTATATAACTATCTTTGAAACAAAAAACGGAGAATTGAATGAGATGTTTTTTGTTGATATGGAAACATATCTACAGGTAAAAGTCAAAACTCTAGACACATTAAGTTATACAAGCTTTTGCATTGCTTTGCACTATGCGCTTGATTTTGGCGAACTCCTTTTAAAAGCGAAGTATGTTTTATTTGGCATTTCGTCAATGGCGAATCTGGCAGTCAATTTTGTGGTATGTATTGATAAAAATGAAATAATCGATCAACTAAAGAATATGCCGATTGAAAAAGAAATGTTGCAGATTTGTCAAAGGAAGGCTAGGAGACTGGAAATGTATTTGCAAGCATTTGGAAATGATTTACAATCTGTAATCTTGGAAAAAAAGAAAACAAAAGAATACTATGAATGCAGGCTTAAGTTTGATTACGGAAAATATGATGTCTATTTGGAAGACGAAAGCGAGGGAATCAAAAAGCTTGTAGCATTGTTTGAATGCTTTGATGTTACGGGTGATAGACCAGACAGGATTGTTTTTATAGATGACATAGATGCGAATGTTAATGATGTTTATCTGGAAAAACTTATAGAATACTTTATGTATTATGGTAAAGGACAGCTTTGCTTTACGATTCATAATCCCGGTATTATGAACGTGCTTAAGAAAAATAAGAAATCAATAGATTGTTTGGCAATGAACAACAAGGTGACGTCTTGGACGGCCTCGGGTAACGCATCACCGGAGAAAGCGTATAAAAACGGTATGATGGAGTATTTGCCGTTTAATGTTGACCCATCAAACTTTTTGGGCGTGTTTGGGGATGATTATTATCGGAAGAAATAGAGAATAAATGATAAGTAATACATTAAAGAAAAGGTGTGTGAAATAACATGAAAAGCAGGACAATGATTGCTAACGTCGTGCTCGAAAATATACAATGTATTAGCTTGTCATGGTATAATTATTTAAAATGTATTTGGAGGTTTGTATGAGTCTGGAAGCTATGTTTAATGATGATTCGTTATACTCTAAAAGAGAATTCAAACTTTTTAATCTTGCTGGTGAAAAGTTTGAGTTTGATGAGAATGAAGCAAGGGCGATGGTTGATTATATTGGCTATAATACAAATAAAATTGTTAGTTTTTGTAATAAGTGCGAAAAGGAATTTCCGTTTGATGTTGAAAAAAGGACAATAGGTTTTCTTTATGGTTCATCCGGAACAACACAGTGTGTAGAGATAACGTACAGAAGTAATAATAATATGGTGGGGGCATTAAGAATGACAGATGGACTAATCGGTGGTCTTCAGCCACCGTATCATAAATTAACGCTTTTGCCATATAACAAGAGTTATTTGTTATTCGAATTAACCTGCACAAATAATGAGTATCACAAATATTTAATGGTAGTATCTATTGAACAAAGATTGAATACATTTATTATAAAGAAAATAGGTCAGGATCCATCTATGCTTGAAGTACATGGGTACGATTTTGATAGGTATAAAAACATCCTTAAAAAATTTAATGCTTATAGTGATTATAAAAAAGCTGATTTATCTAAAACTGATAATTTCTACGTTGGAGCATATGCGTACTTAAGAAGGATTTTTGAAAAGATGCTTAACTGGTATGTTGAGCAAAACAGTATCATTTTGGAAGATAACCATGTTGACACAAAGATTAAGGCTGTAAAGGAGTTCTTTGATCCAAGAATTAATGAGATGTTGAAGAATCTTTATGGGATTCTTAGCAAAAGCATTCATGAGTTGGATGAAGATCAAAGTGAAACATATTATGATTATCTTAAAGCAGTAATAGACATACAGCTTGAATATGAATTCACAGAGATGGAAAAAGATAAACAGACGAAAAAACTAAAATCTGTATTGGATAAGATAGCGAATGAAATAAGGTAGATGGTTATGGAAAAAACGGAGTTATTGTACTTTTTGAATTGAAGATATATACTTTTACTGAGAAATATGATATTTCAATATCAACTTTATAATTGTTAGAAAAGGGGAAAACGATGGAAGAAAGTTATAAAAGACAAGTTAAGTTTTGTTATTACCGAGTCTTTATAGCCAATGAAGACAAAAACGGGGGAACCATTAAGGAAAAATTTAATCTTGTAGATTGGTTAATGAGAATGGAAGATCAGGAAATGCTTAAACATATTGTGCAGTTGTCTGATTGTAAAGTTAATCTTGAACAGATTGAAAGGTATAAAAATGATGACATTTATATTGTTAGAGCATATAAACTAAGAGATTCAAACATACCTTCAAAAATAAAGGAGGGTGAGGATGCGCAAACAATACAATTAGAGGATGATGAATACATTGGCGAAGATGTTAGCTTTTTGTTTGATAGAAAAAGATGTATTTGCATGTTTCAACATAATAGAATGTCATTGAGTATAACTAAATTAGAAGAGTGGATTAATGAGAGTTATTATGAAGACGGATTCAGAGTGATTTTCCAGCCGATAATTGATGGGTTTAACATTAATAAAATGGGTAAAAAGAGAATTAGACAAATAGAGTTTTCGTTTTTAAATGAACCATTTTCGGATAACAATAGCAGTTTGGGACAGATTATAAGTAGCCTTGGTAAATATGGATATGCAGCCGGAAAAATAACATTATCTGTGGGAAGAGCGAAGAATAAAGAGTTGAATAAGACTAATTCTATAAACTTGATTAAGGAGTTGACGGATAATTCAGGAACTGTAAGCGGAGCAAAAATAAAACTCAAACAAGATGAAGTATGTGAAGATGATAAAGCAAGAATAGATATTATTGATCTGTTTGAGAACTCTTTGCATGATTATATTAGCTTCGATATTAAACCAAGAAAACCATTGGATTTTTTGCAGGTAAAGCAAAAAATGCTGAAAAAGTATAAAGAGCGAGAGAACATATTTGATGGGACAGTGTGATGCGTAAAATGAGAAAAATTTTGGAAGGCATATATCCATTTGCCATACCGATTGCAATAGTAATATTTTTGTGGATTGGTGGCAATAAATACATTGATAGTGTTAATATGAATTCAGCATTGGAGGCTATTATTACAACTGCGTCTATTATTATAGGATTCATAGGTGCGATTTTGCCAGTAATAGTTGGAATGAAAAATAACTCGAAATTAGTAAAGAGAGTATTCGAACTTGACAAAAACAAGCTATTTCTAAAGTATATCAAACACACACTTATTACTGGGGTGCTGTTGATTATTTGTTCTGTGATACTATTTTATAGAGACCAGTTCCCGGAATATATAAAAGGTGATTATGTATTGATAGTTACAACCTATTTATTAGTAGCTTTTTTGCTGTGTACATATAGATGCCTAAAGATAATGCTTGATTTGCTATTTCTAGATGATGAAATAGTAAGAAATGAGGAAAAATATCAAGAAAAAAGTGAAGAGGAAATAGAATTCGAAGAAAGACATACGAAATAAGATTGAGTATGTTTAAACGCTTGGAGCGAGATAATAGTTTGCGGTCGAAATATTCGACAGCAAATATAACCCCTTCATTTGACAAATATCAGTTCTGTCTTTAAAATGAATACAGATTAAATAAATACAGCCCTTGGGCTGTATTTATTATGTACGCCGATGGTCGTAAGCCAAAGCGCTATCGGCCATGACGATAAGTTAAAATAGCAACGCTAAAGCTAAAAACAAACGGAGAACAAAGATGAAACAATATAACAACTACACCGGTGACGACCTTACCTTCGTCGTATGTACATACAAAGAATGCGCATATTTGGAAGAAAGTATACAGGCATTAATAAACCAGACGGTCAAAGCGAAGATATTAATATCTACCTCGACACCTAACGACTACGTGAACGGAATCGCGCAAAAATACGGAATAGAGGTACGAATCAATCCGGATGGCGGCCAGATAAAAGACTACAACTTCGCAATGAAACAGGCAGACACGAAGCTCATCATGCTTGCGCACCAGGACGAAGTGCTTATAAACACATTTGTTGAGGACACACTTCGCGAGCTCAACCGTTCAAAAGACCCGATTATATCATTTACAGACTATATCGAGATGCACAATGACGTGGTAGATGAGAAACAGTCGAAAATGATAAAGATAAAGAAAATGATGCTAATTCCTGCAAAGTGGAGATGGCTTGCGGGAACCAAACTTGGTAAGAGAATGATACTTTGTTTGGGCGATCCGATAACACATCCATCGGTTGTGTGTGTGGCGGATAAAATGCCGGAAGATCCGTTCAGAGAAGAATTCAAGGCAGCTATGGACTGGGATTTGTGGCAGAGAATTTCCTTGCAAAAAGGAACATTCGTGTATGTAAACAAAATCCTTTTACACCATAGAATGAATGATGAAAACCAGACGAGCGTGCTTTTGAAAACAACAAACGAACGCTACAACAACGAATATGCGATATTCAGCAGATTCTGGCCAAAACCGATAGTTAAGCTTTTGATGAAATTCTACAGCAGAGCATATAACTATTATTAGAATTGAGGAACAAAATGAATGTATCTTTAGCAGATAAATTACAAATAAATAGCAGCAACATAAACCTTCTGCGTTTCATATGTGCGATTGCGGTTATAATAAGCCATTCCTTTGCGGTAACACAAAACAGAGACGATTTTGTGACTGTATTTAGCAATGGACAGTGTAGCCTGGGCGGAATAGCTGTAGCGGTATTCTTTTTCTTAAGTGGTCTGTATGTAACAAAATCCTTGGAAAAATCAAAATCAATCGGCAGCTTTATGAAGAAAAGATGCGTAAGGATATTTCCGCAGCTTTGGATAGTAGTAATAGCATCGGTTATAGCAGGACTGTTTTTAACAAATCTTACAATAAAAGAATACTTAACAAACGGAGCAACGTACAAATACTTGCTTAATATGGTATTTGTGCCGATTCATGACTTGCCGGGAGTGTTTGAAGGAATGCCGTATCAGACGGTCAACGGCCCGCTATGGACACTGCCTGTAGAATTCGCGTGCTACATAGGATTGGCAATCTTGGCGCTGATAGCAATAGGCATAGCTAAAGCAAAGAAGAGGGATAAAACAAATCGCATGGTTTTGGACGTAATAGCGATGGTTCTGATAGTAATCATGTATGTAGCTGTGTTGTATTTATATCCTAACAGCATGTATGTAACAATAGCCAGACCGATTGTTGTATTTTTGGAAGGCATGTTGTTTTATGACTTTAAGGACAAAATAAAACTCAACTGGATTGTGGGAATCTTGTTTTTGATAGCATTGGTAGCCCTCTGCAAAACACCGGTATTTAACATAGCTTTTGTTATACTCTTCCCATACGGATTCTTATCGATAGTATTGGGATTGCCGCAGTTGGCAAAGAATCCGACAATATTTAAAATCTCCTACGAGATGTATCTGGTAGGATGGCCGATACAGCAGGTGCTGATGTACGCATTTGCAAAGCAGGGAATGACACCGATGGCAAACTGGCTGATAACATTGCCGATTGATATTGTGGTTGGGTTTGGGGTGTATTGGTTGAGTGAGTTATTAATAAAAAAGACTACTAAAAAGCGAGTGTAGTTAGTGGCATAATACAAACTCTATAATATTGACAACTCCCCCCAATAACTATATAATTTAACTAATCTTAACTAGATACAGCCTATCGCATCGAAGGCTGTATTTTAGCGTAAAGTACATAAGTGTATTTAGCGCATACAGTATAAAAATCTTAAGAAGGTAAAAATATGAGAAAAAAAGTATTAGTTACCGGTGCGTCCGGATATATAGGCAGACATGTTGTAAAAGAATGTGTAGATCAAGGATTTGATGTAATTGCAAGCGATTTCAACTTTAAAGGAGTAGATGAGAGAGCTACTTTTAATGAAACGGAAATTTTTAAGGAAAACAAAAACTTGTACGAGGACTTAGGAAGTCCGGATGTTCTTATTCATATGGCTTGGAGAGATGGTTTTATCCATAATTCCGATGCGCATATGAAGGACTTATCAAATCATGTTGCATTTCTTCAACAAATGATAGATGCAGGAGTGCAATCTGTATCTGTAATGGGAAGTATGCACGAAGTAGGATACTGGGAAGGTGCCATTGATGAAAACACGCCATGCAATCCACAGTCTATGTATGGTATAGCAAAAAATGCCCTTAGACAGGCACTTCTTCTTTATGCAAAGGATAAGGATGTACAGATTAATTGGCTCAGAGCTTATTATATATATGGTGATGATTTAAGAGGAAGTTCGATCTTTGCAAAAATTGCTCAGGCAGTTTTGGATGGAAAGAAAACATTTCCGTTTACAACAGGAAAGAATAAATATGACTTTATAACTGTAGATGAGCTTGCAAAGATGATTGTTGCCGCAAGCGTACAGGATAAAATATCAGGAATAATAAATGTATCAACCGGAAAACCGGTTTCTTTGGCAGAACAGATAGAAGGATATATTGCCAAAAATAAATATGATATTAAATTGGAATATGGTGCATTTCCTGACAGACCATATGATTCACCTGGTGTTTGGGGAGATGCAACGAAAATCAATCAGATAATGAAAGAGTATTATGAACAGTAAAAAAAGTTATTTATGGAATACAATAGCAAGCTTGCTGAATGCAGCAATGTCGGCTGTACTTTTGCTAGTTGTAATCAGAACATTGGGTCCCGAAGAAGGCGGAGTCTTTTCTTTGGGATTTTCCATTGCTCAGCTAATGTTAACAATCGGATATTATGATATGAGAGTATATCAAGCAACTGATGTGGAGAACAAATACTCTTTTTCTGAGTATTTTAACTCTAGGGTTGTAACATGCGCGGTAATGGTTGCAATAAGCATTATTTATGTGATGGTTAAAGGCTACACAGGAGAAAAACTAATGATTATTCTTCTGCTTTGCGCCTTTAAAATGTCGGATGCGATAGAAGATGTATATCAGGGACAAATGCAAAAAGACGGCCACCTTGATACAGCGGGATTTTTGCAAACAATCAGACTCATTATTTGCATGGCTGTATTTGGAGCTGTGTTGATAATAACACATGATTTGGTTTTGACTTGCCTTATTTCGGCAGTATTGGCCTTAGTGCTATCGGTTGTTTTGAATGCGCCGATGCTTAAAAAGTTTGAAAGCATCAAGTTTGCAATAAATGTTAAACAGATTTTTATGCTTTTGTTGGCATGCTTGCCGCTTTGCATAGGTTCATACCTTTCACTTTATGTGGGTAATGCTCCTAAGTATGCTATAGATAGCTATATGGGAGATGCCGCGCAAAGCTATTATAATATCGTTTTTATGCCATCGTATGTTGTAAGCTTGCTTAGCGGATTTATTTTCAAACCTGCGCTGACAAGCATGGCAATGGATTGGAATGACGCCCAGTATAAAGTCTTCTTTAAAAAGACAGCAAAACTTATAGTTGCAACGGCTATATTAACGGTTATTGCATTAGTACTAGCTTATATATGCGGTTGTCAAGTGTTGGGACTTTTTTATGGTGTAGATATAATGGAGTATAGAAGCAGCCTTATGGTTTTAATGCTTGGGGGCGGTTTTTATGCGCTGGGCATGATATTGTACTACATGGTCACAATAACCAGACAACAGAAATTCCTCATGATTATTTATATATTGGTTGCAATCGGAGCATTTTTCATTTCACCGATTTTTGTTAAAAATATGGGTTTGTTTGGTGCTTCGGTGGCATATATGATTTCGACGGTTATAAGATTTGTGGGATTCTCGGCATTGTTTATTGTTGTTTACTTTAAAGAAAAGAAGAATAAAGAGATTTTGGATAGAGGAATAATGAATTGACACTATATTAAAGTAGAATTTTTCTTTTTTGTTAGTGGTTTGTTTGTTATAAAAAGCTTGTTTAAAAGCCATATTTTAATATGCCAATTAGCTTTCACTGCGAGATTGTGGTGGCTTAGAAGTTTATGTTATTGCGAAGAAAAGTTTTGGCACTTTGATAAATAATGGTAATATAGGAAGAGTTAAGATATAAATTCTCTAACAAATGGATGTATATGGTATATATTGTTAATGGAAAAGAGTGATACATATGAAAAAAATAATGCTTGTATTTGGAACAAGGCCTGAGGCTATAAAAATGTGTCCTTTGGTAAAAGAATTGAAAAATAGAAGCGGAATAAAAACAATAGTTACAGTCACAGGGCAGCATAGACAAATGCTGGATCAAGTGCTTGAGAATTTTAATGTTGAGCCGGATTACGATTTAAGTATTATGAAAGAACGACAATCGCTGTTTGATATTACCACTAATATATTAAACAAGATAAAAACAGTTTTATTAGAAACTAATCCTGACGTTGTTTTGGTACATGGTGATACTAGCACAACATTTGCTACGTCATTGGCATGTTTTTATTTACAGATTCCTGTTGGACATGTTGAAGCAGGGCTGCGGACAAATAATATATATAGCCCATATCCAGAAGAATTCAATCGTCAAGCAGTAGGAATTATAAGTAAATACAATTTCGCGCCAACAGAGCAAGCTGCAAAGAATTTAATTAAGGAAGGGAAAAATCCCCAAAATGTTTTTGTGACTGGAAACACGGTTATAGATGCAATGCATCATACGGTATCAAATGATTATACACACCCTGAATTAGATTGGGTTGGCAATAGTAAGATGATTTTTATTACAGCACATAGGAGAGAAAATTTGGGAGAGCCTATGCGTAATATGTTTCGAGCTATAAGAAAAGTTTTAGATGAACATACAGAGTGTAAAGCGATTTATCCAATTCATATGAATCCACATATAAGAAAAGTTGCAAACGAAGAATTGGGAGACTGTGAAAGAATACACATAATAGAACCATTAGGAGTTGTGGATTGCCATAATTTTGAGGCTAGATGTTTTTTGTGTTTGACAGATTCAGGCGGAATACAAGAAGAGTGCCCATCCTATGGTAAGCCAGTTTTGGTTATGAGAGATACAACTGAAAGACCAGAGGGTGTTACAGCCGGAACTCTTAAGTTGGTTGGAACGGATGAAAAAACTATATATAATAGCTTTAAGAATTTATTAGAAAACAATACCGAATATGAAAAAATGTCACACGCTTGTAATCCATATGGGGACGGAAAAGCATGTAAGAGAATTGCAGACATACTTGAACATGGAAAATATGATAAATGGATAAGTGAATAATGTGCTAAGCTAAGTGCATGATAGATGTTGTTTGGATTGACTTTTTTTATAACAAATTTTATAATACAATAAGGTGAAAGTACAGCCGTTAAAGGCTGTATTTTACTGTAAACAATAATGTATTATGTGAAAAGAGATAATATGGAAAAGAGAAGTATAGGCTTTAGCCCACCGGATATAACAGAATTAGAAATACAAGAAGTTGCGGAGGCACTTCGTTCAGGATGGATAACAACAGGTCCGAGAACAAAACAGTTAGAAAAGAACCTTGCAGAATACTGTGGAACCAACAAAGTAGTTTGCCTCAATTCTGCAACAGCATCAGAAGAATTGAACCTTAGAGTGCTTGGAACAAAACCGGGTGATGAGGTGATAGTTCCGGCGTATACATACACGGCAACAGCTTCGGCAGCAATCCATGCCGGTGCAACTGTAAAGATTGTAGATATTCAAAAAGACCACTGGGAGATTGATTATGAAAAGCTTGAGGCTGTAATCACTCCTAAGACAAAAGCAATTGTAACAGTTGATCTTGCCGGAATACCATGCGATTACGAAAAATTGTATGCCATAGCTGATGCAAAGAAAAACTTATTCAAAGCGGAAAGCAACATTCAAGAAGCTTTGGGTAGAGTGGCAGTAATCTCGGATGCTGCACATGCATTAGGAGCATCTAGGAACGGTGTTATGGTAGGCAATATTGCTGACTTTACTTCGTTTTCCTTTCATGCGGTTAAAAACTTTACAACAGCTGAAGGTGGTGCTTCAACATGGAAAGGCATTGTGGGAGTCGATGACGAAGAGTTATATCACTTGTATCAATTATACAGCCTTCATGGGCAGTCAAAGGATGCCCTTGCAAAGACTAAGCTTGGAGCATGGGAATACGATGTTGTGGCGCCTTGGTATAAATGCAACATGACTGATATAATGGCAGCAATCGGATTAAAGCAGCTTGAAAGATATCCAAAACTACTTGAACGTCGTAAAAATATCATAAAAAGATATGACGATATGTGTGATGAAATGGGAATATTACGCCTTAGCCATTACACTGATGATTACAGCAGTTCAGGACATTTGTATTTAACAAGAATCTCGGGAATAAATCATGAAAAACGTTGCGATATAATAACAGAAATGGCTGAACGAGGTGTAGCATGCAATGTACACTACAAGCCTCTTCCGCTTTTGACAGCATACAAAAACCTGGGATTTGATATTAAAAATTATCCAAATGCTTTTGCATTCTATGAAAATGAAGTTACACTTCCGCTTCATACATTGCTTAGTGATGAAGATGTTGACTATGTAATAAGCAATTTTAAAGAAGTAGTAGCGAAGAATAGATAGAGAAAGGAGCCACATATGAGGCTTCGAAAATGGGAAGAGTTGCCGGAGTTTATGCGGTGTGATGAAGTAAAGAAATATTATGATATTCTGAGTAAAAAGAAAGGTTCGCTTTTCTTGAAAAGATTATTTGATGTTGTTTTTGCTATAATACTATTCGTGATTTTGGCGATTCCTATGCTTATCATTGCAATAATGATAAAAGCAGACTCTGAAGGCCCGGTATTCTATAGGCAGGAGAGAGTAACATCATATGGGAAGACTTTTAGAATTCACAAATTTCGTACTATGGTAAACAATGCGGATAAGATTGGTACGCATGTTACTGTTGGTAATGATGCAAGAATAACAAAAGTCGGAGCTAAAATAAGAGATTTGCGAATCGATGAAATACCGCAGCTAATAGATGTTATAAGTGGTAATATGAGTTTTGTTGGAACGAGACCGGAAGCTAAAAAATTTGTTGAATGTTACAAATCGGTCTATTTTGCTACGTTGCTTATGCCAGCAGGAGTTACTTCAAAAGCCAGCATCGTGTATAAAGATGAAGCAAGGCTACTTGAAGGGGTATCTGAACCTGATAAAGTATATGTTGAAGATGTTTTGCCGAACAAAATGAAAGTTAATTTGGAAGAAATATATAGATTTAGTTTATCAAATGATTTTAAAACGATGACGGAAACAATAAAAGCAGTAATAAATTAATTAAAAAAATGTTACACATATAGCGAATAGGAGAGAAAAATGAATTTTAACAATATTTACATGGATTTAATATCAGGAAAAGAAAAATTAGCGTTAGTGGGATTGGGTTATGTAGGAATGCCTATAGCAGTAGAATTTGCTAAACACATTAAGGTTATAGGATTTGATATTAATGAAAAACGTGTTAATGAGTACAAAAATGGAATTGATGCAACAAATGAAGTTGGAGAGGCTATAAAAAACACAACAGTTGAATTTACTTCAGATCCAAAGAAACTTGCAGAAGCAAAGTTTATTATTGTAGCTGTTCCGACTCCTGTAAAAAAAGACAACAGTCCAGATTTAAGACCAGTTGAAAGTGCATCAAGAACAGTTGGACAAAATATCAAACCTGGAACAATAGTTGTATTTGAATCTACAGTTTATCCTGGAGTTACTGAAGATATATGTGTGCCTATAATTGAAAAAGAATCAGGGCTTAAATGTGGAGTCGATTGGAAAATAGGTTACTCACCTGAAAGAATAAATCCGGGTGATAGTGTGCACACTCTTACATCAATTCAAAAAATTGTTTCCGGAATGGATGAAGAGTCTATGAGAGAAATAAAAAAAGTATATGATATTGTTATTAAGGCTGGTACATTTCCTGTTTCAACAATTAAAACAGCGGAAGCAGTTAAGGTAGTTGAAAATAGCCAAAGAGATATCAATATTGCATTTATGAATGAAGTAGCAATGATTTGCGATAGGATGAATATTGATACTAATGAAGTTTTGCTTGGAATGAATACAAAATGGAATGCCTTAAATTTCAGACCTGGTTTGGTTGGAGGACATTGTATAGGTGTTGATCCATATTATTTAACAAATGCAGCTGAGGAACTTGGATACCATAGCCAAATAATATTGAATGGAAGAAAAGTTAATGATAGCATGGGTGCTTACGTAGCAGATGCAGCAATAAAACAAATGATAGAGGCAGGAAAAGCACCTAAAAATGCAACTGTTTTGGTTTTAGGTATTACATTTAAGGAAAATTGCCCAGATACTCGTAATAGTAAAGTAGTAGACATTATTAATAGATTAAAGGAGTTTGACATAAATCCTTTAGTTACGGATCCTTGGGCAGATCCGGATGTTGCTAAGGTTGAATATGATGTAGAATTGGTTGACTTTAAAGATATTCCTAAAGCTGATTGTATCATTGTTGCTGTAGGACACGATGAATTCCGTTCTATGTCTTTATTGAGTATCAAGAGTATGTTTAAAGACGAACTACCGGATGAAGAAAAAGTGTTAATCGACGTCAAAAGTTTATATAGAATGGATGAGCTAAAGGCATCAAATATGAGGTTTTGGAGAATGTAAATGTATATTTGGATAATTAATCACTATGCAACACCACCTAGTCTTGGAGGATTGGTTAGACATTATTATTTTTCTAAGTATCTTACAAAATGGGGACACAAAGTTAAAATATTTACATCAAGTATGATACACAACAGTAATGTGAATATGATAAGAGATAATTCCGTTTTTGTTGAAAAAAATGTTGATGGTGTAGATTATACTTTTTTGAGGACTAGTAACTATTCAGGCAACGGGCTTGCAAGAATTAAAAATATGTTAGAATTTCCGGCGCGTGTGAAAAAAATAGACAAGTATTTTGAAAAGCCGGATGTGATTTATTGCTCATCACCTGATTTGTTGACTGCAAATGCAGCATTAAAGTTAGGAAGAAGGTTAGGTGTACCTGTAGTTACTGAAATTCGCGATTTATGGCCTTTGTCTATTACTGCATATAACAACATATCAGATAACAATATAGTAATTAAAACATTGTATCAAATGGAGAAAAGTATATATGTGAAGTCTAATGGTATAATTCACACAATACCATATTGGTATGATTACATTATTGATAAGGGTTGGGATGGCGAGATTGATTCCAAAAAGGCTATCAATATAAATAATGGAGTTGATATAGACGAGTTTGAAGCAAATAAAAAGGCGTATGTTTGCGAAGATAAAGAAATGAATGATAGCAGTTTATTTAAAGTTGTTTTTGCCGGATCTATACGAAAAGTATATAATTTAAAAGAATTAATAAGGGTAGCCGAAAGCGTGCAGAACGATGGAATAAACGATATTGTTTTTGTTTTTTATGGAGATGGAACGGAAAAAGAATCGCTTCAGAAGTATTGCGTTGATAATAATATTTCAAATGTATATTTTAAAGGAAGAGTCCCAAAAAAATATATACCGGATATCATTTCAAAAAGTGATGTAAATTATATTTCAGTTTTCGATACGATATTAAGAGAGTATGGTTGTAGCAATAATAAATTATTTGAATATTTACTAGCAGGTAAACCTATAATTTCAAATGTTAAATTTAAAAATGATTTATTGGAAACAAATAAAATCGGAACAAATGTAAAAGCAGGAGAAATAGAAGAAATCAAAAAAACTATACTACAAATAAAAGAAGGAAAGATATCTTTTTGCAATCCAATGGAAATTGCAAAACAATATGATTATAAAGAATTAGCAAAAAGCGTTGAAGACTTTTTGTTAAAGGTTATTAATGAAAGCAGTTTTAGAATGGAGAAGTAATTTTGATGAATGTTAGTGAATTATATCCGCAATATAATTTTGAGGTAATAGGAGCGTCATACGCCGGAAAACCAAAAAACAATACGGTTATGTACGTAACAAAGAAAGTTGAAAAGCTAATTGATAATTTAAAAGATGTCAGTAATTGTCTTTGCTTTTGTGAAAAAGGTATGTGCGTAGATCAGCATATAATAGAAAAAAATGGAATTGTATTTACTGATACACCGCAACTTGATTATACTATTGTTATTAATAAGCTTTTTCACAAAATAAAAGAAGAAGACAAAAAAAGAAAATTCACTCTAATGGAAGCAGGGTTTTACCTTGGAGAAAACGTGAAATTAGGAGAAAACTGCTATATTGAGCCAGGGGTTGTTATAGGGCATGATGTTATTATTGGAAACAACGCGAATATATTTGCTGGAGCAGTAATAAAAAATGCAGTTATAGGTAATAATTTCCAATGTAATGAGAATGCTGTTGTAGGCAATTATGGTTTTAATATGGTTGAAGACGAAAAGGGGAATAAAGTTAGAATACCATCTTTGGGGCGTGTAATAATTGGAAATAATGTTGAAGTGGGTGCGTGCACGGATATAGCACGAGGAACCGGTAATGATACAATTATTGAGGATAATGTAAAGATAGATTCGCTTGTTCATGTCGGTCATGATGCATTTATTAAAAAAAATGTCGAAATAACAGCAGCATCTGTTATAGGTGGTTTTACTATACTTGAAGAAAAAGCATATATGGGGATTAATTCTTGTATAAAAAACAGAAAACATGTTGGAAAAAATACGGTTATTGGAATGGGTGCCGTCGTTACAAAAGAGCTTGATGATAACAAAGTTTATGTTGGAAATCCAGCAAGAATTCTTACAAAATAATAGTATATTTGTGGAGGTCATAAAATGAAATACGCATTAATAGGTTGTGGAAGAATAGCAGTTAATCATATGAAAGCAGCAATAAATAATAATTTGGAAATCGTTGCGGTATGCGACGTGCTACCTGAAAAAATGGATGCAATACTCGAAAAGTATGATTTACAAAACGAAAAATCAATAAAAAAATATACAGACTATAAACAAATGATACAGGAAAATCAGGATTTACAACTTGTAAGCATAGCAACTGAAAGTGGAATACATGCGGAGATTGCTTTGTTTTGTATTGATAATAGTATTAATGTTATTATTGAAAAACCAATGGCAATGAATATGGATGATGCAAACGAAATTATAAGACGTTCAGAAGCAAATAATGTAAAAGTATCTGCTTGTCATCAAAACAGATTTAATATAGCTATTCAAAAGATGAGAAAGGCTGTTGAATCGGGCAGATTTGGTAGGATTTCTCATGGTTCTATTCATGTAAGGTGGAATAGAAATATAGAGTATTATAAACAGGCGCCTTGGAGAGGAACTTGGGCACAGGACGGTGGAGCACTTATGAATCAGTGTATTCATGGAATTGATCTTCTTCGCTGGATGCTTGGTGATGAGGTTGTTGAAGTATATGGTGCAACGAGACAGCAGTTTCATAACTATCTTGAAGCTGAGGACGTTGGAATGGCTGTCTTAAAGTTTAAAAGTGGTGCAATTGCTACGATTGAAGGAACAACAAATGTGTATCCTAAAAATCTTGAAGAAACATTGTATATGTTTGGAGAAAAAGGTACAGTTAAAATAGGCGGAACATCTACTAACAATATTGACGTTTGGGATTTTGAAGACGAAACTGAAGAGGACCAGAAGAATAAGGGAATGAAAGAACAAACAAGTAACGTTTATGGTAACGGACATACTAGCTTGTTTGCTGATGTTATGGATGCCATAGAAAATGATAGAAAACCTTATGTTGATGCGGTTGCTGGAAGAAACGCTCTTGAGATTGTTCTTTCAATATATAAAAGTCAAAAGACAGGTGAGCCTGTTAAATTGCCTTTAGAGGGATTTGCAAGCGTAGATATGAAGGGTGAGTTTAAATAATGAATAGAAATGTTGAAAATAATAGCATACTTGTATTATGTAAGGATTATCCCAATAATCATGGCGGTAGAAGTATGATGTATGTGCATACAAGAAATTTGTACTACAAAAAAAAAGGAATAAGGTTGCAAGTTCTTAATTTTTCAACAAATGAAGATTATGAGATAGATGATGTAAGTGTTATTTCTTTAGAATCTTATAGAAGAAATAAACAAGAATATAACTGTTTAGTTTTACATGCGGCAAATATAAGAAACCATTACAATTTTTTAAAAAAATATGGAAAAAAATTTAAGCGATACATTTTTTTTTATCATGGGCACGAGGTATTGCGTGTTAATAAGGTGTATCCTGAGCCATTTGAATATTTAAAAAGAAGTGTGATTAAAGAAAAATTATTTGACTTGTATGATAGCTATAAACTTAGTATTTGGAGAAAGTATATTCCAACTGTTGTTGATAAATCAGATTTTGTATTTGTTAGCAATTGGATGTTGAACGAATTTGAAAGATGGGTAGGTATATCACGTGAAAATTTAAAAAATAGATATCATGTTATTTATAATAGTGTAGGAAAAATATTTGAAAATGGGAAATATGATACGGACACTGAAAAATTATATGATTTTATAACAATACGTGGTAATCTGGATGAATCGAAGTATTGTGTAGATGTAGTAAATGAACTTGCAAAGAAAACTCATAAGGGGAGGTTCTTAGTGGTCGGAAAAGGAGTATATTTTAAACATTATAAAAAAGCTGATAATATTGTTTGGATGGATACAAGCCTTAGTCACGAAGATATTACTACGATATTAGATAAATGTAGGTTTGCTTTGATGCCAACCAAGACGGACGCACAAGGAGTTATGATGTGTGAGATGGCAGCATACGGAATTCCTGTAATTACATCTGACATTGCGGTATGCCATGAAGTTTTTGCGGACTTTAAAAATGCGTTTTATATTGAGAATTGTGTAAACTACGGGTTGGATAAGTTTTTAGAAAAGAAAACTGAATGTATTAAACATGATAGGTATTTTGTAAATAATACTATATCGAAAGAAGTGGAAATAATTAACCGAAGTTTTGGGGAGATATAATTAACATGTATTAGTAAATGAATTTATTATTAACAATAGGTTACACGATCACTGATTTTAATTTGATTAATATATACTAATACAATTGAAAATGAAACAAGGTTTTGATAGCATACAATTAAAAAATGTGGAAACATAAAATATGATATTAGGGATAGATATGAAAAAAACAACAAATATTGAATATATTATAATGATATTGGCTTTATTTTTTGCAGTTTTTTCGGATTTGTTAAGAATTCCAAGTACAAAAATATCATTTTTCAGGATTATGATTCCTATAATCATTATTATAGTAATAAAGAACAACAAACTCTTACATAAATATTATTTTTTTTTGATGCTATTCTTTTTGGTATCGTTTGTTCAAGTACTATCATATAGGTATTTATGGGGCAACCAGGTGAATCATTCGTGGTCGCATTATCTTAATTATTTGTTTTTGTATTTTGAAATATGGTTAATATTTGCAATGATCAAAATAATATATTGCAAATATTTTACCATTTTTAGGTATTTTGTTGATGAAACGTTTATTGTTTTTACAATTGTAATTGCGATTTTGTATTACTTTGCTGTAATTCGAGTACCTTCATATATTGAAAATCAAAACAATTATTCTTGTATATTTAACATCATTATCCCTTTGTTAATAGCTAAAGGGAAAAATAATAAGATTTGTTATTTGTTTGTGCCAATATTATTATTGGAAATGTTATGGGGAGACTCAAAAATTTCACTTATTGTTGCACTTATAGAAATTATTGTTATGGCAATAGTTTTTGTTGCAAAACAGTTTAAAAATTATAGTGCTATAATAATAATACTTGTTTTGGGAATGATAGCTTTTCTAGTTTGGATTTTGAGTTTAGACATATATATTAATGGATACAATATTAAAATAATGATAAATGGAATGCTTACGCATATAAAAGATTTAACACTGTATCCAGATTTAGGAAAATCTTTAAATGTAAGAACCAATACAATAATTATTTTAATACGAGAGCTTTTAAGGACCTCCTTCTTGGGAATTGGAATAGGAAATTCAGTATTACTTTGTGGCTTATTTTTACCTAATACGCTGAATTCAATTACTTCTAATGTTGGGATTTCACCGCATAATCCATTGCTAGAATTTATTTCTGATAACGGAGTGTGGGCAATTATATTAGTAATTGTTTTATTTGTTTTCTTTGCAAAAAAACTAATATTTGATAGTAAGAATGCATCGAAGGGTGATATAGCATGTAGAGTTGTTGTTATCACTTTTCCACTATGGTGTATGAGTGCATCAGGTTTGTATACAACATTTTTTGTTTGGATTTTTATTGCTTATGTTTTAATAAATGAAAAGAATAGTATTATTCAAGAAAAGCTGGAAAGAGGATATAAATGACAGATAATCAAGATCATAAGAATGAACTTAAACGGCATGTTATTTTTGTAATTGAATCACAATATCCATATTATACTGGAGGCGTAGAAACATGGCTATATAATATTACAAACAGAATGGCGGATATATATGATATTTCAATTGTGACTGTTGCAAAATATGGTAATAAAGCAAATGGTAAATGGGAAAATAATAATAAAAATATTAAAATATATCCAGTCCGTAATCTAAATCATAAAAGGTTTATTAGATTGTTTGTTCATAAGCATATTGCTTTGCTTAATTCTGATTATACTTGTAAAAAAATGGCAAAGCAGATTAATGCATTATTGGATGAATTTGGAGAAGATAATAGTGTTTTGATTGCATTGGGAACGCTATATTCAGCAAAAGCGGTTAGATTAGTTAAAAAAAGTAGAAATAAAGTCGTAACGATTGCTTCTAATAGAGGAACACATCCTGAAACGGTAAGTAGTTATATTTATGGAACCTATTTTTATTTGAATAGATTGCAGAATAAAAATTTGAAATCTATGGATTATATTTGGACAAATGGTTATGATACAAAAGAGTATTTAAAGAAAAAAGGATTTGAGTCAATAATAATATATAATGGCGTTGATATAAGAAAACTGATGAAACAATCTGCAGTAAGTTATGAAACGGCAAATGTTACAGGGAAAAGACCGGTTTTAGTAACTATTGGATCTATAGGAGAAATAAAAGGATATGGATCAATAATAGAGGCAGTAAATATTCTAAAAGAAAAATATATGATAGAGGTGGATTTTGTTGGCATTGGAAAGGGCAATGTTCATCAGTATGATAGCCTTATTTCAAAGTATGGAATTGAGTCACAGATTCATTTGTTAGGTGAACATAGAGATGTGGTAAGATATGCTAAAATGGCTGATTGTACCCTTTGCTTAGGAGAAGGTGGCGGTATAAGTATGGCAGCATTAGAATCAATGGTATCTAAAACTATTGTTATTGCATGGGATAAACCAGTTTATCGACAGATCATTGAACATATGAAAAACGGAATTTTAGTAGAATACATGAATATAGAGAAATTGGCAGAGAGTATCAAATGGGTAATTGACAACAAGGATAAATGCGAGATTATAGGAGATAATGCGGCAAAATCAGTTAGTATTTATGATTGGGATAATATTGTAGAGTCTATTAGCAAAGAGCTCAATGCTTTATAAGTGGAGTAAGTTATGAAAACATTTAAAGAGTTACTCGTCAGAATTTTTTATTACATTAGAGGAAATGGATATGCTAGAAAATACTATGACAGAAAATATTTAACCGGTAAATATTTTGAGAGTAAGTATCATAGAATATTAGCCTATGGATGGAAATGGGTATATTATGATGGTAAAATGAGAAAACTTACTGGTAATAATAGTGATGTTCCATGGCCGGTTTCTGCTAGTTCACGAGTAATTAATGCTTCTAATATTGAGTTTCATCCGGATGATTTGAATAATTTTCAAGGAAATGGTAATTATTTTCAGGCTATGGGTGCAAGGATAGTGATTGGAAGAGGAACTTGGATAGGCCCTAACGTTGGAATTGTTGCATCAAATCATGATATATATAATCCGGATGATAGAGCAGAGGGAAAAGATGTTATTATAGGGGAAAAATGCTGGATAGGAATGAATGCAGTTGTTTTGCCGGGGGTTAAATTGGGAGATCATACTGTTGTTGGTGCTGGGGCTATAGTTACAAAGAGTTTTGAGGAGGGGTATTGTGTTATAGCAGGAAATCCGGCGAGGATTATTAAGAATCTTAATAAAAGGTAATTATTTATGAGTAAAGGATTAGGTAAAGAGGCTCTTCACCTCACTATTGCGAAAGTGATTACTATTTGTATAACATTGGCCACAAATATGTTACTTGCTAGGTTTAGAACATTAGAAGAATATGGAACATATTCACAGATTACAATGGTAATATCATTGGGCTCCTCTTTTTTTATGTTTGGGCTTCCTAATTGCATAAACTATTTTTTAGCTTTAGCGGAAACCTCAGATGAAAGGAAAAAATTCCTCTCTTTTTATTATACGTTAACAACAATACTAGGAATAATCGTTGGTACCGTGTTGTTGTTGCTTGTTCCGATTATAGAAGCGTATTTTGATAATGATTTGATAAGTAAGTTTGCTTATTTTATAGCTATTTATCCGTGGGCAAGCATTACTATTGCGGGTATAAGTAATGTAATGGTAGTTTATGGAAAAACGGTTAGATTGCTTGTCATAAATATAGTAACAGCAGTGGTTGCGTTTTTTTCAGTTCTTGTTATTCAAATAATTGGCTTGAATTTTTCTGAGTACATGGTTTTGTTTCTATGTGGTAATGTTGCGATATCAATATGGATATATTACCAGGTATTCAAGTTGGAAAACGGTATTTACTTTTTTTTGAATAAAGAATTATTTAAAAAAGTATTTGTTTATTCAATTCCGTTAGGTCTTGCGACGCTTTTGGGAACATTGAGTCTTGAAGTTGACAAGTTGATGATTGGAGGATTAATGAATACAGAGGCATTGGCAGTTTATTCCAATGCGGGTAGGGAACTTCCGTTAACTTTTGTTGCAACATCTCTTACGGCAGTTTTACTTCCACGTATGGCTAGATGCCTTAAAAAAGGAGAAAACAAAAAGTCGGTAGAGATGTGGGGGGATACAATTGTTTTAAGTTATATTATAATATCGTTCTTTGTTATGATATGTTTGGTTTTTGCACCTCAAATAATTACGGTGTTGTATTCTGAAAAGTATATATTAGGAACACAGGTTTTTAGGATATATTCATTGACTTTATTGTTAAGAACAACTTATTTTGGTATGATTCTCAATTCAATTGGAAAAACAAAGTATATTTTAATATCCTCGTTCATTGCATTGGGGATAAATGCAGCTTTGAACATCGTTTTCTTTAAATTGATTGGATTTGAGGGGCCAGCAATAGCAACAGCTTTGTCTTTAGTGATATCTGCTACTATTCAAATATTATTAACTTCTAAAGCTATCAATATTAAAATTGTTAACATGTTTCCATGGACAACACTGGGTTTGATTACATTACTTAACATAATTATAGGTTTTGTCTTATACATTATTATTCGACTTTGTGGTTTAGGTATTACAAATAATGATATTATTATATGTATTATAATATGTGTAGTGATTTTTTTAGGGTATATATTTTTGCTAAAAAAAAGGATAAAAACTACGTGGAAAAGGATAAATAGAGAATAAAAAGTGATTTTAAATTAAAGTAAGAAAGGTGTCTGAAAAATGCAATTTAGAGATTTAAAAAAACAGTATCAAGTTTTAAAAGAAGATATTGATAAAGGAATACAAGTGGTTTGTGAAAATGCAAACTTTATTTCAGGTACTCAAGTGAATGAACTCGAGCAACAGTTAGCTGAATATGTAGGAGTTAAATACTGCGTTACTTGCGGAAATGGGACGGATGCACTTTCTATGGCACTTATGGCCTGGGATGTAAAAGAAGGTGATGCAGTTTTTGTGCCGGATTTTACGTTTTTTGCATCTGGAGAAGTTGTATCATTTGAAGGAGCGACACCGATTTTTTATGATGTAGACAAAGCAACTTTCAATTCTGATCCGAACTCCTTAAGAGAAGCTATTGAAACGGTAAAAAAAGAAGGGAAACTTAATCTAAAAGCGATTATAGCGGTGGATTTGTTCGGACTTCCTGCAAACTATCCGGAGATTAGAAAAATAGCAGAAGAATATAATATGTTGGTTTTAGAAGACGGAGCACAGGGATTTGGAGGAGAAATAAATGGTAAGAAGGCATGCTCATTTGGAGATATTGCAACAACATCATTCTTCCCTGCAAAACCGCTTGGATGTTATGGCGATGGAGGCGCAATTTTTACAAATAATGAGGAATGGTATAATTATCTAATTTCTATTAGAGTTCATGGAAAAGGGACAATGAAATATGATAATGTCAGAATAGGATGGAATTCAAGGTTAGATACGATTCAGGCAGCAATTCTTTTACCGAAATTTAAAGCATTCAAAGAATACGAAGTAACTGATGTAAACAATGTTGCAAAAGCATATACCCAAAAAATAAAAGAGTCGGGCTTAGATATTATTACACCGACTATCCCAAATGGTTATTTATCTAGCTGGGCACAGTATACAATAAGACTGCAAGATGAAAAAACACGTAATGAACTTCAAATATCTTTAAAAAATGAGGGGATTCCTTCAATGGTTTACTATCCAAAGCCTATGCATGAACAAAAGGCTTTTGAAAACACAGATTGTATTAAGAATGATCTTAACAACTCAAAAGAATTGTGTGGAGAAGTATTGTCACTTCCGATGCATCCATATATGAATGAAGAAGATATTGATTTAGTAGTTGGTGCTATAAAATCATTTTTTGACAAACAATAGTATATCGATGGAGAAAAAATGGCTTTAATTATATTTAAGAGCATACTATATATACTTTTTTTTACAATTGTATCTGTTTTGCTAGGAAGACTTATTGTATCAAAATTAAATAAAGATAAAAAGAGTATTTTGTTATCATATGTTGTTGGTGTGTTGTTGTTGATGGCAATATTTTATCCTATAGCGTTAATAATTACGTTTGTTGGTGGAACATTAACACAATTGACAACAATATGGATGGCTATAATTATATTATTAGCTGTCATAAGTATTGTATATGAGCGAAATGCAGTTTGTTCGTTAGCGAAAAATGGATTGTCGTTTTTAAAAAAAACTGATAATAACGGCATGTTTATTTTAATTATAGCTATTATAATAATAGCATTTCAAATTATATTTGTATGCTTTATGCAGCATTCTGACGCAGATGATGCTACTTATGTTGGAATGGCAACAACATCGTATTTTACGGATACTGTTAATAGCTTTCAGCCAACAGATGGTAGTGCTGTTGCTTTAAAAGATTTGTATCAGTATGCATTGGCACCGTTTCCGGTTTTGTTTGCTTCATTAGGAAAAGTGTTCACGCTACATCCTGCTATTATAATGCATACAATTATGCCAATAAATTATATATCATTGGCTTATTCAGTTTATTATTTGATTGGAAAAAAATTACTAAAATCACCAGATAAAACGGCATGGTTTTTATTATTTTCAGCTTTGATAAATTTATTTGGCAATTGGTCTATTAGATCGACATCAACTTTTTTGTTATTTAGAATTTGGCAAGGAAAAGCTGTATTGTGTGCGGTGATTATACCCCTGATAATCTATGTGTTTTTGCGTCTGGAGTCAAAGAATTCGTCAAAATGTGATTGGTTTCTTTTATTACTTGTTACTACATCAGCGTGTCTTGTATCCGGAATGGGACCAATTCTTTGCGTTCCTATGGTAATTATTTATATGTTGATTGATTTGGTAATAAAGCGTAAATTACAAAGATTGTTACCTATAGTTATATGTTTATTACCGTGTTGTGTTGTTGCGTTTATATACATAAAGGGATAATAATGGAAAGATTTAGTAATGTAAAAACTTTATATGACTTGTTTACTGAAGGTAGTTGGATAATATTTGTTTTTATTGCGGCTTTAATAGTTACCTT
>JAEEGL012467762.1_pt1 | contig 33634 bp, 24 predicted proteins | sample 9134231 | NCBI WGS metagenome assembly JAEEGL01 (sample SAMN16246548, study PRJNA631951) | gut metagenome | biome: gut microbiome; feature: rumen; material: fiber-attached | host: Bos | place: Iran: Karaj | collected 2018-10 | reverse complement strand
CATCCGGAAGAACGGTATCCTCATCCATGATTTCACCGTCCTCATCTCCCGGTTCTTCGGGATCAGGTTCTTCGATGTCAGGTTCCTCTGTGTCAGGCACCTCTGTGTCAGGCACCTCTGTATCGGGCTCTTCGGTATCCGGACCAGCATCGGTATCAGCGGGCTCCTCGGCAGGAACCGTCACAAAAGTATAAATCGAGAAGTGACCTGTTGTCATCATGATCGGATCGCCCATAGCAGCGCCCATGATCGGGTCTCCCATCGACGAAATCATGATCGGATCGCCCATAGCCGAGATCATTACCGGCTCTCCGTCCGCACTCATCATGACCGGATCTCCGGAGGCATTGAGCATGATCGGATCTCCGAGCGCTGTTGACATAACCGGATCTCCCAAGGCATCCTTCTTCATAACAACGGCTGTTCCCTCCTTGCTGTAGTGCCACTCTTTTGACTCGGGATCAAGGACTGCCGCAGAAATGATCTGATTTTCGACATCCTTTTCCATCGTTGTGGCAATCACTATCGGCTTCAGGAAGACAAGACCGCTCGGCGAAAACCGGAGCACCTTTGAAACAACGATATCCTTTTCACCGGCGATATCCTTCGTCTCAAGGACCGTCATCGTGATTTCGGTATCCTCTGCAAGAGCGCCGTGAGGAATAGTTATCGATGATCCCTCTCCGGTGGAAATAGTTCCGCCCTCTTCAGCCGAAATGACAGCAGAAGCCTCTGTTATGCGTGTTTTTGAATCGCCTCCGCACGCCGACAAGATCAGAGCGCACAAAGCCAGGAGCACGATTACAAGCTCTCTTTTCATTCCATCCTCCGCAAGCTAGCTTTCAAGGATATCCTTTTCCTTAAGCTTCGTGATATCTTCAAGCTTCTTCGTGTAGTCGTTGAGATCCTTCTGGACCTTTTCGTTGAACTTCTTTTCGTCGTCTTCGGTGATCTCTTTGTTTTTCTGAGCCGCTTTTATCTCGTCAAGTGCGTTTTTGCGGATATTTCTGAAGCTGACCTTGAACTTCTCGGCAAGCTGGCTGAGCTGTTTGACAAGCTCTTTTCTCCGCTCCTGAGTCAGGGTCGGTACCGGGACCTTTACAACGATTCCGTCGTTGCTCGGGTTGAAGCCGATGTTTGCGTTCCTGATCGCGGTTTCGATCGCCTTCAGAAGCGAGCGGTCATAGGGCTGGACCACGATAAGCCTTGCATCAGGCGTCGTTACTGATGCGACCTGGTTCAGCGGGGATTTCGAGCCGTAGCAGTCGACCGAAACACCGTCCAGAAGCTTAGGTGACGCCTTGCCGGTGCGGTACTGCGAGATCTCGTTTTTGTAAGACTCGATCGACTTGTCATAGTTTTCTTTCAGCGTGTCAAAAAATTTTTTCTGATCGAACATGTTTCCTCCATATTTAATATGTCACTAAACTTCCGGTTTCGTTGCCCTCGACAGCCTTCAGGATGTTCCCCTTTTGGAAGACGTTGACGATCTTGACGCAAAGCCTGTTCTCCTCGCAAAGCGTCAGCGCCGTGAGATCCATAACGCGAAGCTTCCTCTCGACCGCCTCGGCAAAAGTTATCTCTTTTATATACCTGGCATCGGCAAATTTTTTCGGATCCTTGTCGTAAAGCCCGTCGACCTTTGTCGCCTTGATCAGCAGGTCCGCACAGATCTCGTTGGCTCTCAGAGCCGCCGCCGTATCGGTCGTGAAAAAGGGATTCCCGGTCCCTGCGCCGAAGATCACGATTTTTCCCTCTTCGAGGTGCCTGACCGCGTTGTCGCGCACAAAAAATTCGGCGACTTTGTTGATTTCAAGCGCGCTCATTACGACTGCAGGCATTCCGTGGGCCTCGAAACTTGCCTTGAGGGCAAGAGAGTTGATCACCGTCCCGAGCATCCCCATGTTGTCGCCGGTGACACGATCCAGACCGGTCTCCGAATTTGCGGAGAGACCGCGGAAGATGTTTCCCCCGCCGATAACGATCGCGACCTCGATCCCGTTTCTGCGCAGATCGCCGACCTCGCCGGAAATATAGGACAAAAAGTTCTGGTCGATCGGCTTTCCGTCGGCTGAAAGCATCGCCTCGCCGCTGAGTTTAAGAAGCACTCTTTTGTAAAGCATGAAACCTCCAAATCAAAAATACTGTAGAAATTACAAATAGAGCCATTTTTTTCAAGTTTAGTTGCACTCTCTTTTGACAAAGATTCAAGTGAAAGTAACATCTCACGTTTTTTTTCAATGGAGGTTTTTATGAAAAAGACGATCTTACTTTTTTCCGCGCTGATTTTTTCGCTTGTCGTTTTTGCCGATGAAGCGGCAGATGTCTGGACATGCAGCTCTGCGGCAGACTGCTCCGAAGGGATGGACTGCAGCAACGAGAACACCTGTACCATGAACAAATCCAAATTCACCGACTACATCGCGATCACCCTTGGGATCGGTGAGAACAGCCCGAACACAAGAGGTACGGGCACAGCCAAAAGGATCTTCATCACAAATCCGGCGAACGACCTTGTCTTAGGGCAGGTCGGAGTTTCGGCAAGCGGCGGACAGGACGGAAAACTTTACATCATAAAGGATATGTCCGCAGACATGACGATCTACCCGTCGTCAAAAATCTCCTGCGAAAATTTCAGACTCATCTACGATAAAAACGGCAACGGAAATGCTGATCCCGGCGAACCGACCGTCTCCGAGGGCGACTTCGGGAACAACACCGTTAAATTTCAGTTCAAACAGAAAGAGGCTTCATACCCGGTAAACACGACATCAAACTTTCTTATGACCGCTTCCTGCTCGGCAAGCGACGCTGTAACAGATGAAAATTCAAAAATCAGCGCAACTGTCAGAAGCACATACATTTCAGCTCTCGGGACAAGCGGCAACGCTACATACGCGCAGATCCAGCCGCTCAACTTCCCGACCTACACCTTTGAACCGGAAAGCGGCTACTTCCTTTTCACGGCAGGCAAGTTCTTCCCGAAGGCTCCGGGCTGGATGGAGATGAACAAAACCCGGGAGATCATGCACATCAGAGCGAAGGCCATAGATTCCGCAAACGAAATCAAAACTATCGGCGTCGTGCTTAACGGAACAGCGGTCTCCTTCGGAAACGGCGTCGAGAGCATCGCGCTCTACCTCGACAGCAACAACGACGGCAAAGGCGACAAGCTCTTAAGCGAAATCACAGAGTTCCCCGAGCCCTTCCAGACAGCCAACCTCGTAATCCCCGCAGGTTCGCTCACATTTGCACAGGGTGAAGAAAAACATCTTGTAATTTCGGCAACTTTAAACTTCTACAACGGTCAGACGACATACTTCTATATCGGAAAGACAAATGTAGTCCTTACAACAAACAAGCAGGTCGCAGGCCCGACGATCCAAACCGACAGCTTTACCTACAAGTGCGACGAAACAGATTCGAACTGCAATCTCAAGCCTAGCGAGAACGAAGATACAGAAAGCTCCGGCTGCTCGCTCATTTTAGTAGATTGATTCAAAAATAAACAGTCACTTTCTATCTGAAATTATTATCGATTTCTCCCCTTAAGGGTTGAGAATCGCTTGTAAAGAGAGAGCTGTTTCCGCAGAAAACGGAGCCACCAAGCTTTTCCGAAATTTCATCATAATTATCCACATTCCAGACATTCACCGCGGTCACGTTGTTACTGAAAACGATCTTTCCCGGATTCCCGGCAAGAGCCGATGCTTCAAGGTTAAGACCGTTGTTGTTGGCGGCGATCACAGTCTCGTCGAGTAGGATCTCAGAGCCGGAATAGAGCGAAATTCCGTGGCCGAAATCGACTTCCGGCGCAAAAAGGCAGCCGGCTGGCACTTTGCTGCACTCTCTGGGCATTGTCCTTCGGATCAAGGCATCTATAAGCTCAAGGCGCGAGCCGCTGACCAGGATCCCGGATTCTCGGTTCCTGTCGATCAGCCCCCTTTCAAGGACAGCTTCGGCTCCGTTTTGAAGAGCGATCCCGACGCCGAACTCAAGAGATATCCTGTCTGAGGCGGTCTCCGAGACCTCAAAATCGGAGATCTCCGTTCTGGAGAGCCCGTCGGCAAGGATCCCGGCTCTTTCAGCAGCTCTGATTTCAAGCCTACGGATCTCCGTTACTGCTCCGTCGGCAAGAAAAAGCCCGAAGCCGTTGTTGCCGAAGCCGTCGGATCCGACACTATTTATCGAAAGATCCTCCGCCACGATCTCAGCACCAAGAGAAAAGAGACCGTAACCTTTTGAATTCGTTATAGAAACCCGTTCCAGCTCAGCAGAGACCGCACCTTCAAAAATGATACCGCCCTGCTCTCCTTCGTTTTCGTCGATCCCGTTTGCCGAAAAATCGGAAAGCGACACCCTCTGCTCCGCGTTATCGGAAAAAAAGAGCGCGAAGCTCCGCCCGCAGTTTTCAAAAACGCTGTTTTTTATCGAAACCAAAGCTCCGCCTTCGGCAAAAAAACAGAGGCCGTCATCACTTCTCAGCATACCGTAAATATCTGAAATAACAGAGTCTTCTATTTCAACTTCTGCTTTGCATGTATCTTCGCCCCAGATACCAATGCCGAAAGAGGAGAGATGCGAGATCATGCTCTTTTTGACATTTAAGGAGCCGCAGCTGAATGATATCCCGTAACCTATATCCGACTCGTCGCTCATCTCGCCGATGTATGAGTCCAGAACCGTCAGATCTGATCGGCACCCCTCCCCGCTCTGGCAGGCGTTGATCCCACCCTTCATGCATCCGTAGACAGCGGAACCGACGATCCGGGCGCTCGCCCCGTGATCAAGAGTCAAACCGCGTGACAAGCTGGAAATGCTGAGTGACTCAAGTATAACTATCGAATTTTGTTTAACTTCTATTGCCGAGCTGCTTTCAGCATCATTACAAAACAGAAGTGTTTTCCCGCTACCTTCGCCGGCTATTTTCAGCTCTCCTTCAACTTTCAGGCACCCGTAATAGCAGCCCTCTCCCAAAAAAATTGCACTATCCGTCGGTTCCGGCAGGGGCTGGCAGTTCATATCTCCGGCATATTCAGCAGGAAAATCCTGCGGAAGCACTATTTCAGGCGGCGCAGCCCTTTCGTAAGAAGGCTCTTCGGCACTGCAGTTATCCTGAGAAAAATCAGAAACACTGTTATCAGATGATTCAAAAAGCCACGAATCATCCGTTTCGGCACCGTTGCTTCCTCCGCACCCCGCGAAAAAGAGCAGGACAAATATCAAAAAGGTCATCATTCGATCTCCAGCGGAGTATCAAAGAGAGGCAATGGAGAGATGAGCGCAGAATCGTTCCCGCTGAACGGATTTTCGACATCTCCTTCGGCAACAGGGATAAATTCGTCAAAATTCTGGTTCACGATGCCGTATCTTCCATTCTCTGAAGCGAGCCTGATATTTTTCAGACGGACAGATCCTGTTCCGTTTTTCACCTCCTCTCCGTCAAAAATCATCCCTGCCCGCGGGAAACCGGAAATCACGACATTTTCAAGCACGGCAAACTCCTCCTTAGATGAAAAACCGGGTTTTATGACTATTCCGTCGCCAACGCTTTCACCTGCAAGATCGCGCTTTCCGACCTCTCCGAAGCTGCTGTCAGAGGCTTGTAGAAAGATGCTGCCGAGAAGCTCCAAAGAGACGGCCCCAGTTTTATAAATACTTGAATTTTCTATTAAAAGCGTCGATTGATCGCCCTTTGGGTTTTGGAACCAGAGCCCGCCGAAACCGCAGTTTGAAATCATTACATCCTGAAGGCTGATATCGTGACCGCCGTCGATCAGAATGCCGCTCCCCTCGACCCCTTCGATGACCGAATTTTTAAGCCCGACCCTCGATTTTCCGCCTGAGACAGTGATCCCACGGCCTCCGGCAAGCGCCGAGGCGGCTACGTTTTCGATCCTGACACGTTCAAGCGTCACATCGGACGAAACGATCGTGACCGCTGCATTTTCGACAGCGCTGTCTCCGATCCTGAGGCTTGAAAGAAGGGTCTCGCCTGCCGCATTTGCTATCGTGATACTTTTCAAGCGGGAGCTTCCGTCCGCTCTGCCTATCAGCCGGACAGGCTTCGAGAGTCTGATCTCACCCTCAAAAGTGCCGCTCTCAAGACATATACAGTTTGAAAATGCCGCGGAAGCATTAATAAGAGAATCGCTAAAGCTATTTAAATCTGATGCAACTTCACATTTGTTGTTACATTCATCAGGCAAACTAAAACTAGCTTGATAATTATCTTTACACGATACAGCTAACAACATAACAAGCAAATAAACAACAACTTTTTTCATATCACACCTACAATAATAACAAAATTTAAAACATCTATTATTTTAATAATAATTTGAGCGAAGTCAAGAGACAATTATTCCAGCAAGCAACAAATTTGCGTTTAATCCGGCTAGGTGATAAAAAGTGACGATTTTTAACCCATGTTCCTTAGAGGTCTCAATGAAGCTATTTATTTTATTCATATTTTTTCTACTTTCGATTTTCTCGTGTTCAGAGAGGAGTGTTCAGAGCGAGGCTGACAAACTTCTCGACGGAAAGAGACTTACACAGATCTTTTCAGACGATTTCAACCGCTCCGAACTCGGTCAGAACTATACGATCCAAGGCGGCGACTGGAAAATAAGTGACGGAGCGCTCGTCTCTACGACAGCAAAAAACAGAAATCTCGTTCTGTCCGGCATCGGACTCCCCGAAAATGCTCTCATAGAGCTCACAATGATGAGCAGAAGCGATGCAGTCGATGTAAAATTCAACCTCTGGGGAGACGGAAGGATCCACGACCACGGTGACGGATACTCCTTCATCCTGGGCGGCTGGAACAACAGGATCTCCGTTATTTCGAAGCTAGACGAGCATGAGAAAGGCCGCAGCGAGTCAAGAAAGAAGTTAGAAAAATCAAAAGTTTACCGTTCAAAGGTCATCAGACTTTCAAAAGAGATCTACTGGTTTATAGATGATCAGCTTTTCCTTAAATATAATGATGCCGAACCGCTTAAGGCAGCGGAGGGTTTCAACAGGCTCTCATTCGGCAACTGGAAGTCCGATGTCACTTTTGACGACCTTAAAATCTATGAAATCAAATAGGAGGCGGGATGTTTATTGCGGTCGAAGGTATTGACGGAAGCGGAAAAAGCACGACCATCACTGAGCTTGAACGCTACATCAAGTCAAAAAATCGCGAGGTGATCGTGACTGCGGAGCCGACGACTCTCCAGTCGGGGCGCATAATCCGAGACTTTCTCGACAAAAAAAATGTCGGGACACCGCTTATCCACGAGATGATGGCGCTCTCATTCGCCGCCGACAGGATCAACCATCTGCGTGAGATCATCTGGCCTGCACTGAAAAAAAAGAGGGTCGTCATCACCGACCGCTACTTTTTCAGTTCCCTCGCATACCAGTCGCTCAACATCAGCTACGAATGGGTCAAGGGGATAAACCGCTTCGCCATGATGCCGGATATCCTTGTTTTTATTGACGTAAGCCTCAAAACTGCGATGGACCGGCTCAACAGATTCAGAAACGAAACCGAAATCTACGAGCAGCAGGATATGCTGGCGCAGATCGACAGAAACTACAAAACAGTTCTCAACGACTTTGCCGACCGCGTGAAGATAATCCACCTGGACGGCGAACTAAAACCGTCTGAAATTTATGGGGATATTGAACAAAAATTCAGTGACGTAAACTTTTAAAGGAGAGAAAGATGAAAAAACTGCTTGACACCGTTTTATTGCTCGCGCTTCCGGCTTCGGGAAAATCGGAAGTCCGCAGATTCATGGAACATCTTACCAAAAAACAGTGCGAGAACGACATGCACATGGGTGAAACGCTTCAGCTTGACGACTACCCTTACGTCCATTTCATGCACAGGATCGACGATGAACTCGAAAAGCTCGGCTGGCACTACATCTTCTACAAAGGTGCGACCCGTCCTTTCAAAGATCCGATGGAGTGGTCGACGCTGATAGAGCTTCTCAACGAAGATTACGAAGATCTTGTAAATTCAAACATCATCAATGTTCCGTCGGCTGCGCAGTGGCTTTTCGACAGAATGGACAACATCCGCGAAAAACTCGACCTCGGCCGCGAATTCGGAAAGATCCCGTGGGACATCAGAGTTGCGGCTGGGAAAGCGATTGAAGCTGAAGTTGCTGAATTTCTTAAAGAAAAAAATGCAACAGCAGCTGCAGACAAGACAAACAAGACAATCGTCATAGAACTTGCACGCGGCGGTGCGAACGGCGCAAAAATGCCCCTCACTCCTCCGCAGGGATACGCTTCTGCATTCGAGATGTTCTCTGAGCACATCCTCAACAGAGCTTCGATACTTTATGTCTGGGTAACTCCTGAAGAGAGCAGAAGAAAGAACTACGAGCGTGCTAAACCGAACGGCGAAAGCTCGATCCTCAACCACGGCGTTCCGCTTGAAGTCATGCTCGGCGAATACGGCTGCGACGACATGGCTTACCTCATCGAAACAAGCGACAAACCCAACACCGTCAAAGTCGAGCGCACCGTTACCGTCAAAAAGAAAGGAAAAGAGGTTTTTGCAACCAAGACATGGAACATCCCGGTTGCAAGATTCGACAACCGCGAAGATTTGACGACCTTCATCCGCAAAGACCCGAAAGACTGGGGAAAAGAGGAATACAAAAAGATGTACAAAGGCCTTTCCGAGGCAATGAAAACTCTTGCGGGACTCTCAAAATAATCATTGATCTTAAAAACTTACATCAATTCTAAACCATGATTTTCTTTATTCTCACGCTTCTAATTTTCGCATCGCTTGAAGTCGTGTCGAAACCGCTCATGCACTACATCGATCCGTTTGCGCTCACCTTCTGGCGTTTTTTTATGGGATTTATCTTTTTCCTGCTCTACCCGGGGGCAAGGAAACGCTTTGCAGAGATTGCGAAATTTTCAAAAAGCGACTGGTTTTTCCTCTTTCTTCTGGGTTTTCTGAACGCCTTTCTCGCAATGAGCCTCCTTCAGTTTGCAGTCAAGGAGAGCACCCCGGCGACTGCCGCGGCGATCTTCTGCTCGAACCCGCTTTTCGTCATGATAATCTCATCGATCGCGGGTTACGAAAAGATCAGCGCGAGAAAAATCATCGGACTTCTGATCGGTGTTGCAGCGATATTCGTGATCATGTGGGAAAAGGGCTTCAAGCTGAACTACGGCGCTATTTATGCCGTTTCTGCAGCCGTCATTTTTGCGGGATTCACCGTTCTCAGCAAGAAAACGGTCTCGAAAATCAAACCGTTTTCGGTAAATTTAGTGTCGTTTTTCTTCGGAATCGTTTCTCTCGCAGTTTTTATGGTCGCAACAGGCAAAACTTTCGCGCTTGATCCGATTTTCTTCAAGGATTACGCAAAGCTGATAGCGTTCATTTATCTTGGTTTAGTTGTAACGGGTCTTGGTTACGTCACATTTCTGGCGACGATCAAAAAATATTCACCCGTCAGTTCGTCGCTTATTTTCATGCTCAAACCGGCAGTTGCAACTGTTTTTGCAGTTCTCTTCCTGCACGAAAAGATCTCGACCTACTTCATTGCCGGATTTATCATGCTCCTTCTCGGAACAGGCGCGATAGTTTCGGAAAAAATCTGGAAGTGAAAACAAAAAAGGGAAAGACCAAATCAATATTTCTTTCCGGAGAGGACTTCGGCGATATTCCTGTTTTCGGAACTCATTACGTTGAGGTTGTTAAGGACATCAGAGAACGGAATTGCGGTCGAGCCGTCGCAGATCCTGTCGTTTATCCGCTGGAAGTGGCTGTCCTTCGCATCCTTGATTTCATCCTTGATCTTGATCCTGATGTGAAGCGCCTCGTCGGCATAGGCGGTGTAGAGTTCATCGCTCTTGAAGATCTCGATCGACTTCTCGAAGTGGGCGATATTCTCCTCCAGAATGCGGTTGATGTCACCGCGGGCAATATCCGAGAAAGACATGTTGTTCTTTTTCAGTTTGCCGATGATGGAGCCGATGTGGTCGACGCAGTCGCCGACCTTCTCGAAGTTGTGGGCAAGACCGATGTAGCTTGCGACCTTCCTGGCGTCGCTCGGAGAGAGCGATTTGGAGGAGATCTTCAGCAGCAGCTGGGTGATGTTGTACTGATACTTGTCGATGATGTCTTCGTTTTTGACGATTTTGTCACAGATCTCATCGACCTGCTGCGGATCCTTCAGCGACATGTCGCGGAGCATGTGAAGGCTCTCGATAACGTAGCCGCTCATCTTCAGAAGAAGGTCTTCAGACTCAAGGATTCCGAGCGCCGGAGTATCGAAAAGACCGGCCTTGTTGGCGATGAACGTGTCGGGCACATCGACCTTTTCGACCACTTTGCCCTCAGGAAGTACCTTTGTCACGAATCTGGTGAGAAGCGGCAGAAGCGGCAGAAAGACTATCGCATTGATAACATTGTAAACCGTATGTCCCATCGCGACATGAGCCATAATGCTGCTTTCAGGAGTTCCGGGAGCAATGAAATTAACAAAATCCCTGAAAGGACGAAAAAAAATCAGCATGAGAGCCACGCCGAAAGTCTTGAAGATCACCTGACCGAGCGCATCACGTTTTGAATCAAGAACTCCGCCGACGGATGCCAGTGCTCCTGTTGAAGTGGCGCCGATGTTGCTCCCGAGAACGACAGCAAGCGCACCGTCAAAGTTGATGAGCCCCTGGCTGGCAAGCGCGATAAGGATACCTACGATTGCACTGCTCGACTGGGCGATGACCGTCGCAACTATACCGACAAAAACCCCAAGAAAGATCGAAGAGTAGGTCGTTCCGTCGATGCTTTTGAAAAGTGCAAGGAAGGTAGGGTTGGTCTTTAGCGGCCCGAAGCCCTGCTTCATAGTACTCATGCCAAGGAAGAGGATACCAAAACCGTAAATGATCTCGCCTACATACTGCCACGTACGGTTACGAGAAAAGAGCCTCATCAGAACACCTATACCGACGATCGGGAGCGAGAGCATCGCCATATCGAGCGTGACGATCCACCCTGTGACCGTGGTCCCGATGCAGGCACCGAGCTCGATAGAGAGTGACTGCTGTATCGTCATCAGACCGGCGTTGATGAAGCCTTTAGTCATGACTGATGTCGCGCCGCTCGATTGGATGATCCCTGTCACGACTATACCGACAAAGAGGGCAACGAAACGATTTTTAGTGAGGATCCTTAGAATTTTTCTGAGTTTTTCGCCGGCCGCCTTCTGCATACTCTCGCTCATGACCTTCATGCCCATGAGGAAAAGTCCGAGACCGCCGACAGTGTGGAAGATTACTGTTTTCCAGTCCATTAAAAACCTTTTTTTCTGTTTATAATATAACCTAAAACGAACAACCGATTGAAATAACTTAAAAAACTTTCTCTTACTTTTTTACATAACGGGATTTTATTGTGTACGCCGAGAAAATCAAGAGCAAAACAACCAAATTGTAAAAAGCAACAGGGTGTCCGAAAATCGTAAAGCGATACCTGAAAAAGAGCGGAAAAACCGCTAAAATGTAGACCGAAGTCGTCAGGCAGAGCACACCTCCGCATAAGATCAGAAGTTTCCGCAGGTTCGGGAACCTTTCCGCCTGCAAGCCGGCAATTATCATAAAAAACGAGTTTATGAAGAAAAACAGGTCCGGAAATTTTCCGATTTCGGGCTCGAAAACCGGCATATCGCGAAGAGCGAGCCAGACAACGGCATTGAAAATATAGCCGGCGAGAGCTGCCAGGAACATAAAGGCATCCAGATTTGCCATAGAATTTATCCGGCCACAAAGACGATCCAACAGTTTCACAGCCAGCTCCATCTTTCAATCAGAGTGTACCAAAGCGGCAGAGTCACCAGCGCAAAAAGCGTCGATGCGGTGATGATCCCGCTTATGACCTCCTTGTCAGAGTCGATGAAATCGGCAAAAAGCGGAGATGTCGCCGCCGTCGGCATGACGGATTCCATCAGAACCACCTTTTTTGTGGTGGTGTCAACGCCTGGAAAAAGCACGGAGACGACAGCAACGGCGATAATGCCGATCATGATGCCGAGAATCGTCCGGACGAGCGTCCCGAGGGCAACCGGCTTAACCATTTTTTTGTCGGCTATCAGCGAAAACGAGAGGCCTACCGTGAACAAAATCGACGGGATGGTGATCCCCGCAAGTGATTCGATGCTCTTCGTGAGCCAGAGCGGAATTTTGACTCCGGCATAGTTCAAAACCATAGCCGAAAGTGCCGAAACCACGGGCGGGAGCGCGTTCGAGCGGAGTGCCGAAAGGATCTTCCCGCGGGAGCTTTTATCCGTAGGTCTCCCTGAGAGGAAGTAAATCATCGTAAAGCCCGTCATCAGGACGACCGGCCAGAAAAACATCGAGAAAAAGACACCTCTCGTAAAGCCTGACTCACCGTAAAAATAGAAAAGGACACCCCAGCCGAGATAGCTGTAGTTCCCGACAAAACTGCCTATGCAGAAGCTGTTTGAAACGAGCGGATCGTCCGAAGACAGCCTGCGGATAAGATAGACAAAAACCGTCGTCAGGACCAGAATCAGGACGAGTGAAGTCACCGACGGAAGCATCTGTCCGAACTCGGAGACATCGGCGTTGTAGAGATTGCGGAAGATCAGAAAAGGAACGCTGACCTTGATGACGAACCTTCTCAGAACCGCGACGTCCCGGTCCGGAAAGAGCTTGAGCTGCTTGAAGATCCAGCCCAGGATTATCGGAAAATTGATAACCGCAACGAGCTCGAAAAGATTCATAAGGTGCCTCTGAGACTAAATTTCAGAGAGGATATCCAGAAATGCCTTACGGCGGTCCGGAGCGGCTGTGACAGGCCTGCCTATGACCAGAAAATCGGCGCCGGCTGCTATCGCGTCGTGCGGAGTCGCGATCCTGGTCTGGTCGTTCGCTGCCGCGCTCTTCGGCCGGATCCCGGGAGTGAGGATCTTGAAATCACTGCCGCAGGTCTCGCGGACAAGCCCGATCTCAAGCGGACTTGCGACGACTCCGTCCATGCCGGAAGCCTTTGCGAGAAGGGCAAGCCTTGCGACCTGATCCCGCGCCGCAGCATCTATTCCGACCTCTCGCAGATCGTCGTCGCCCATACTTGTGAGGACGGTGACGGCCAGCACCATCGGCGGATCCGTAAGTTTGTCCATCTCGTTTCGGACAGCCTCCATCATCTTTCTGCCGCCTGACGCGTGGACGTTGAAGATCTTAACGCCGAGAGCCGCAGCGGCAAGCCCGGCCTTGGCGACGGTATTCGGGATATCGTGGTATTTGAGATCCAGAAAGACATCCTCGCCCATGCCGACGATTTCGCGGACAAGATCCGGACCGGTGGATGTGAAAAGCTGCTTACCGATTTTGAAGCAGGCTCCCAGACCTTTCAGATCACCGACGATTTCAAGAGCCTTCTCCTTGCTTTCGACATCAAGCGCGACAAAAATCTTAGACTTCATCTCTTCCTCACTTTCCGATCACAAGGCTGCCGTTTGCAGGGATCGTTACCTGACCGTTCTGGACGTTGACAGTGCCGCCTTCAAAGCTCGTGAAGGTGCCGCTGATGCCGCAGCTGCCGGTGTAGGCGCTTCCGCCCTTGTTGATGCCCGCGATAACGGTATCGCCGTTATATTCGAATTTGTAGAGCCATACATTGCTGTCCGAGTGGCAGGTCGTCCTTGTCGAATGACGCAGAGCCGGGTGCTGCTTTCTGAATTTGCCGAGCTTTTTAACGTGGCTGAGAGCAGCCTGTTCATCGCCGGAAAGCCCTGTAAACTTCATAACTTTGCGTCTTCCGCCGTCGAAGCCGTTCTCTGCCCAGCCGGTCATGCCGATATCATCGCCCTGATAGAGCATCGGGATGTTTATCGGTGAAGTAAGAAGCAGGGTCTGAGCATGTTTCAGCTTGTTGTAGTCGCCGTTGCAGAAGGTAAGGGCGCGGTCCTGATCGTGGTTGCCGAAGAAGTTGCCCATGACAGCTCCCGGATAGCCGCCGCCGTTGCCGCCGACGCTCTGATAGGTCGTGTCGAGGTTGATCGCCCTGGAAGCCAGATCGGCGTAGTTGCCTCCATTGAAAATGTTGTCGCGGACGTTATAGAAATACTGGTCGCTCACCTGACCCTGGACCATGTTAGGTCTTGTGTGATAGCGCGGCCAGTCACCGCCGAGAGACTCGCCGACAGTGTAGAAGACCTCGGCCTCGTCCGGCGAATCGTGGTCTGTGACAGTCGTCTCAATCCTCTCTTTGAACGCCGTTCTGAGCTCGATTATGAATATATCGTCCATGTGCTTGAGGGCATCTGCACGGAAGCCGTCAAGGTTGAAGTTCTGGATAAGCCAGATCGCGTGGTCGATAACGGTCTTGCGGGCCTCCGGATTGGAGCCGTAGTTGAAATCCGGCATGTAGGGGGTGAACCAGCAGTCGATCCTGTGGTCTTCCCAGTTGTTGCCGTCCGCACACGCCACCTGCGGATAGAACCAGCCGTCGTTTTTGTGCAGCTGATAGAGCTTTGCGTCGCTGTGGACGTGGTTCGCCGCGAAATCGGGAATGACCCTGATGCCGCGTTCGTGAGCCTTTTCGACAAGCTCGTGAAGCTCGGCAGCCGTACCGAACGCCGTGTCGATCCCCTCGTTGTCGTAGCCGAGGTCATCTTCGAAGTTCACGCCTGTCGCAACCGGGTGGTATGCATGGTAACTCGTGAAGTAGACCTCGCTCTGGTTGGATGCGGTGCCGCCCTTGCTCTCTCTGTGGGGGTTGAGGATCGGCGAGCTTATCCAGAGCGCGTTTACGCCCATATCGGTGAAGTACCCCTCTTCGATTTTTTTGATGATCCCGCGGAAATCGCCGCCTTTCCACTTTTCGAGATCCTCCGTAACATGCGGGAACTCGCTTGCCGGGACATTGTTGCTAGGATCGCCGTCAAGGAAACGGTCAGTCATGATCTGATAGACGAACGCGTCGCGCCAGCCAAAATCCGCAAAATCGACACCCTCGCCGACCCAGATCGGAACAAAGAAGGGCTCGATCCTGCTGCCGGTGGTATCGACAAGTCTGAAAAGCCAGCTGTATTTGTTCGGCGAAAGCGAAGTCTCGTTGACGACGAAGCGTGACTGCTCCTCGTCATAAAGGGCGGAAGCATCCTGGACTTCGTTGTTCATCGTAACTTTCGAAGCAGCGAAATCGATCGGAGTCGTGCCTTGGTAGACAAGCTCGAAATGGAGCGAATCTGCAGTCCTGGAGTAATTCTCAAGCTTCAGCAGAACCTTCGGAGGTTCGTTGACCGTAGCCTTTCCGGGATGGTTGTCAGATGAAGTTATGAATTTCGGGCCGGGTTCCATGTTCTCACCGACACCTTTGTCGCCGTACCACCAGCTCGTGCCGCCGTCCAGCGAGAATCTGAAAATATAAATGAAATCGCCTGCTTTGTCAGTCGGGAAATCAGCCATATATTCGTGGTTGTTGTCACCGGAGTGCTCCGCGTTGAAGACCGCGTCGACCTTATTCCAGGTCCCTGCAATCACCGGATATTCGGCACTTCCTGTCCCCTTTTTGTAGAGAAGCTGTGCCTTCCATTCCGTATGCTGGGGAACGCCTGAACCGGTCTGACCATCGACCCAGATCTGACCGTAGACCTTGTCGGGGTCTTCGTCTTTCATCTTCGTGATCGTGAAGGGCCACTGGACTCCGACCCAGCCGGGTTCCTGGGAAGTTATCGGAACACATGCCGAGTTGCTCTCATAGAAACCGTGCGGGCAGTTGCAGACCGCCGAGCCGTTTTCGACAGTGCATACGCCGCCGTTCCCGCAGTTGACAGTTGCGCAGAAATCAGTCTGGCAGGTATGTTCAAGAATATCGCAGGCTTCGCCGCCTCCGCAGTCGGATGTCCCTACGCAGCGGCCCTCGTCAAGCTGGCAGTTGCCCTCGGAGCAGACCTCCCACTCCTCGCACTCTACACCGGAGCAGGGATCAGGAACGCAGTTGAGCCCGTCTTCTATGTAGCCGTCGTAGCAGTCGCATTTCGGCTCGCCGTCTTCGGCGACGCATTTGCCGTAACCGCCGCAGTTAACGCCGTTGCACGGCCCCTCCTCACCGGTATCTCCGCCGGTATCCCCGTCAGGAGCAGAATCTCCTCCGTCCTCACTGACGCAGGTAGGATAATCGTCTTCGAACTTTTCGATGTATCCGGCTTCGCAGTTGCAGTGAAGTCCGCTCTGGTAGCTGCTTCCGCTGCCGTAACCGCTGCCGTAAGCCGCTCCCTCAGAGCACTCGCCGTGGCCGCCGCAGTCGATCAGATCGCACGCCGCCACGCAGTCGTGGTTCTCCGTATCGCATTTTTGTATTCCGCTGCAGTCGCCGTCTTTGGAGCATTTGCCCTTCTTCGGTCTGCATTCACCGTTTAAGCACTCTTCCCAGTCATCGCACTCGACATCGGCACAGACCTTGTCCTCCTCGATGCAGTCGGGCGGGAATGCAACTGGGACAAAATCATCTTCGCAGACGCAGACTGCATGTCCGCTGGAGTCATCGCACCTGCCGTGCCCGCTACAGTCGATGCCGTTGCACGGAGAATCGTTATTTTTCGACTTGCTGCACGAAAGCAGCGCCGCAAGAACACACATTAAAACTAAAAATCTTTTCATATCTCCTCCGGGTTCAAATCAACTCAATCAAACGGAAGATTATACAGATAAATTTAATTTAGAAAAGAAGAAGCGAACAGCCGCCCGAAGATGATCCCGATTTTTTTTGTGATTTTTTTCTGACACAGGTGCCGTAATCGCAGTAGCCGTCATAGCCGTCGGCGGTTTCGCAGGAGCTCCAGTTGAGCGACGCGTCGCCGACATTGACGACACCCTGGATCTCGTTGCATTCGACCCTGCTGCAGGCCTTCGGCTCAGGCATCTCGGGGGACCTGCCCTGGCAGGAACCCTCCCGGCAGACTCCGTCGACAAGGCAGAGCTTTCCGGTTTCGCAGGCAATACCTTCATTCAGCGGCTGCTTCTCGCAAAGCCCGTTCTGCGGATTGCAGACACCCTCCGAGCAGAATGAATCAAGCGCCGAGCAGTCCTTGGCACCGATCGGCGTACATCTTCCCTCTAGACAGACCTGAGCCTCGTAACACATATCGCCCGAACTGCCGCAGAAGATCCCGTCGGGGAGATTTCCGGGCTGGCAGCTTTTGGAGGCCTCGTCGCAGCGCATATCGATGCACGGATCGTCACCATTTTCGCAGACAAGAGCGTCGAAATTGCTCCTGCAGAAACCGTCGACGCAGCTTTCGGTTCCGGTACAGAAGAGCCCGTCGTCGCAGTCGGAATCGCTCCCGCACTCGACTACACCGAGTTTAAGCGACGGGTCGCCGAGATAGTTTGTCTCGTACTTCACCGTCAGCAGGACATCGTAGCTCGACCACGCCTCCTTTTTGGCGAAAAGGTCGACTGCCGGGATCTTGTCGTTAATGAGTGCAGCCGTGAAGGAGGCTCCGTACGAAAAGATATCATTCGAACTCAGGTCGTAGCCGGGGAAAATGGCTCCGTAAGAGACCTGCGAAGCGCCGACAACGCCTACCGCCGTGTTGAGGAGCACAGAATATGCAAGGCTCCCCGGGCTCTCGATCGTTCCGTTGAGACAGCTTCCCTGGAAGACGAACGGCACTTCGGTCTCCATGCGCTTCGTCATAGCCACATCGACAAAAGTCTTTGAATAATCGAGATCCTGATAGGTGTCCGGATAGCCGTTGCCATTGCGGTCGCGCTCCCAGATCGTCCTGACCGAATATGTCGGCTCTCCGTGGCCGATCCAGAAGACAAGACCGTTGCCGACGTTCCAGTTCCTCAGTACGGCATCGTAGCTTATAGAGTCGTTATCCGTAAATTCCGACGGCGCAAGCCCCTCCGACTCGACCAACGTTTTAAAGACAAACGGATCGACAAGTGCATTATTTTCAAGAAATTCAATAACATAGGCCCCATCCATTTTCGGCATGTTGAAGATCCCGTCCTGCTTTTCGTAGTACGAGATCGTAGTCGGGAAGAGAAAACGCCGCCTGTTTTCGGCCTTTGAAGGATCTTCCTTAATAAAATCGATAGTTCTCTTTAAAATCCTGTCCGGGTTCTCGGGATTCGAACCATACAAGGGGATCCTGCCGACGACCCACTCGAAATCGAAGCTGATAAAGTCGATATGCTCGCCGTAGATCCCGTTTTCCGAGCTGTCGATATCTTCGCTGAGCTCGGCATAGAAAATATCGGTCGGAACAAGCTCGTACCCTGGTTCCTCCGCATCTCCGGGGCGCACGACAAGCATCGGGACATCCTTCCCGGAAGGATCAGGATTTGCGATGATCAGAAGGAAATCGTAGTTTTTGCAGACTCCCTTCAGGTATTCGCGGATCTTTTTGAAGCGCTCTACAGCCTGAAGGTTTCCGCCGCCGTAGCTGTCTTCGGTGGCCACATCGACGTTGAAACCGAGCGACCTTTTGAGCGCGATATAGTTTTCGAGCTGCGTCGAGTTTTCAACGAAATCACGGTTCGTGAGGATAAGCATCGACCTGCCCGAACCCAGCCCGCGCAAAGGTTCAGGATCATGTTTTTCGAAGTGGAAACGGACTTTTTTCAACTTCGTGATCTTGTTTTCGCCGCTCGGAAAAACCGGATAGAAATTGAACGAAAACAGCTTTTTACCGCGTTTCGAGCCCGTCGCGTGATCAAACGTGAAGTTGTCCGGCGTCGGTATCCTGCTCTCTTTTTCAGATGCCGGGACGACCGGTTTCATGTCGTAAATACGGTAGAGCGGAGCGCCCTTTTTCAGCGGGGCAGGAAGCACAATCTCCTCCTTGGCAAGGACCTCGATGCGCGTCACCTTGCTTGAAAAATAGAGTCTCCGGTAGGGCAGTACAAAATTTTCGCCGGTACCGTCGAGTTCGTAACCCTCGATCGAAGGAGTTACATGATCCCCGGATCCCGAAAGCTTGAGCTCCGGGACCTCAATATCGAGATATGCCGCATTCAGGCAAAGGAAAGAGAATAAAACAAGGATAAATGCAAAAAAATATGACTTCATGGGGACCTCCCGGTTTATCAGAAAAAAGCCAGATCAGAATATACCGTCACTCTGCGACGGGTCAAGAATATCCTTTTCCTGAACGGATGTCTGCGGCTCCGTGCCCGAGTGGAAGTACATCCTGACGCCCTGTCCCGGATCTGCGAGCAGACCTGTTTTTGTATCAATATTCCGCCCGACTACGCCGCCTGGGATATCGTAATCTGTCGGCGGGAAGTTGACAAGATAGCGTTCCATAAAGTCGCGCCAGATCGGCAGGGCAGTCTTCGAACCGGTCTCGACTCTTCCGATCGGCTTTCCGTGCTGGTCGTTCCCGACCCAGACACCGGCGACGAAGTTCGGCGAATATCCGATAAACCATGCGTCGAAGTAGTCGTTTGTAGTCCCGGTCTTGCCTGCGACATGACGGTTGCAGATACCCGCTTCGGCTTCGCCCTCCTCTTCCGAAGGCTCCGGCTTGCGCTGGCACTTGTAGTGGTTGAGCCCCTTTGCGCTCGCAGCGGTCCCTCTGTTGACGACATCTTCGAGGACCTTGTTTGTTATATAGGCCGTCTGAGGCGTAAGCACGTGATTTTCCTCACGTTTTGCAAAATAGATAAGACGTTCCAGCTTCTCGGGAGCCGAAATGTACGGGTCATAAAATACCGAATTGTCTTCGAGAGTCCTGCCGTTTTTGTCGTAAACCTTGCGGATGTAGGTCGTATGCGGCGATTTTCCCATGTTCGGGAAGTGCGCATAGGCATCGGTCAGCTCGTCTATCGTGAGACAGCTCGAGCCGAGCATACTTCCGAATTCAGGCTTGATCTCGCTTTTGATGCCGAGAGCCTTCGCCCCCTCGATCGCCTCGAAGAGCGTAAGTTTCTGAAGGACACGGATCGCCGGAGTATTCATCGAATGGATGAGAGCCTCCCAGATCGTGACTTCGCCCTTGAAGGTATTTTCAAAGTTCGCAGGCTTGAAGTTGGTGTCGGTAACGGTGACCGGAGCATCCAGGATCAACGAAGCCGGCGTAAAGAGCGGCTTTTTGTTTTCGCCCTTTTTCTCCATCGCGAGAGAGTAAAAAATAGGTTTGATGGCGCTGCCGGGCTGCCTGCAGGCCTGCGTCGTACGGTCGAATTCGCTGATTTCGAAGTCATATCCACCCATCAGAGCCTTGACGTAGCCCGAATAGGGATCCTTGACGATCATCGCCGCCTGCGACGACGGGATCTGCTCAAGGACAAAGTAAAAGTCGTTTCCGAGTTTTTTCTTGTAGTTCCTGAAGTCGAAAACATCCTTCGTGCCCGCCTTGTCCGTCGCCCTGACAAGAACGACGTCTCCCGGTTTAAGGACATCGGATGCGGACCTTATCGCGACATAGTAACCTGTCGGATTCCAGGGTTTCGCCCACTGCATATCCTCGGTGTAGATCGGCTTTTTGACCTCGCCGACCTGGACCATGGCCTTCTTTTCACTCGTCTCGAGAACGACACCCTGATAGAAGACACCGCTTCTGATGTTCTCTTCGGTTATCTTGCCGAACTGCTTTTCATGGCGCTTGAGATATGTCTCAAGATCTTTTTTGAGATCGATCGTGTAGAGCGGGTTCGTCACCTCGCCGGCAAATTTTGCGCCCTTCTGGTAACTCTCCTCTTCGCCTCTGCGGTATCCCTGACGCTTCGAAAGTTCACGTATCCCGTAAAAAACCGCCTCGTGAGCATACATCGTGGCACGCATATCGACCGTCGTCTGAACAGTCAGACCCTCCTTGTAGAGCTTGTCAAAGCCGTACTTGTCGAGAAGATAGCGCCGCACCTTCTCGCTGAAATAGGGCGCCTTGTCGAGGAAGAGTTCCTTCGGGACGTTGGTGGTCACAGGCTTTGCAAGAGCAGCCTCGTATTCGCTTTGTGTGATGTATTTGTCGTCGAACATCCGTTTCAGGACATAATTCCTGCGGCGGAGGGACTTGTCTGGGTTGAGGAGCGGGGAGGCCTCCGACGGGAATTTCGGGAGTCCCGCCAGGATCGCCATCTCGTCGAGCTCAAGCTCCCAGACATGCTTGCTGAAGTACTTTCTGGATGCCGCTTCCACACCGTAGGAACCGCTTCCGAGATAAACTTCGTTGAGGTAGAGATAGAGGATCTCCTCCTTCGAAAGGTGGCGTTCAAGCTCCATCGCAAGCAGGATATCCTTGATTTTCCTGCTGTAGGTACGCTCCGTGCCGACAAAGGACTTTGCCAGCTGCTGCGTGATCGTACTGCCGCCCTGCTTGATGCCGGTCGTCAGATACTTGAAGCCCGCCCGGACGATTCCGAGCGGATCGATGCCGGAATGAGAGTAAAACGACGAATCCTCGCCTGCGACGAACGCAAGCCTCAGCTTTTCAGGGATCTTGTCGTACGGGACGATGTTCCTGCGGTTTTCATGGTAAAATTCCGCAATCAGCTCTCCGTCATAGGAGTAGACCTTCGTTCCTGAGTCCGGCTTGTAGTCGCTGACCGTGCTGATGGACGGAAGTTCCCGCTTGAATCTGGCACTGACGATGATCCCTGCCACGATCACACATACAAAAAGGCAGAGAGCCGCCAGAAGCAGCTTTTTCAGCAGACTCATTTTTTTGCACTTGCCGAAGCTCCGCAACTTGAAACGCCCTTTTACCGCCATTATTTCTCCTGATCCTCGTGTTTCAGTTCATCAAAAAGCTTTTCAAGACGAATCATCCGTTCAACGGAATCGTCGTAAACGAACCTGATCTCCGGCATCATTTTCAGATTCCTGATGTGCGCGGCCAGCTTGAAGCGGACATTTTTCGTATTCTCTTCAAGAAACTCCTGGATCCCGCGGATATCCTTTTCGCCGAACACGGAATAGAAAATCTTCGCCGAACGCAGATCCTGCGAAACCGAGACATGGCTTATCGTTATCGAATCAGCCGGAGTGCCGCCGAAATCGCTCAAAACCAGCGTGCTGACGAAGCGGCGGATCGATTCCGCGACCCTGTTCTGTCTGATAACTCCAGCCATCAGAGGACCTCGTCCTTAAACTCTTTGTCAATGTAACATTCAATAATATCGCCTACTTCGATGTCGTTGTAACCGTCAATGGTCGTTCCGCATTCATAGCCGCTCTTGACCTCCTTGACATCATCCTTGAAGCGTTTCAGGGTCTCGAGCTTACCGCTGTAGACAACGACATTGTCGCGGACGAGCTTGACCTTCGAGCCCTTCAGGACTCTGCCCTCGGTAACCATGCAGCCGGCGATCGTGCCGACCTTTCTGATCTTGAAGATCTCGCGGACCTCGAGCTTGCCGATATATTCCTCTTTGATGATCGGCGAAAGCTGGCCTGACATCGCAGCCTTGATAGCATCGATAAGCTCGTAAATGATCGAGAAGATCTGAATACTTACGCCTTCCGCCGCCGCAAGCTGCTTCGCCTTGTTGTCAACACGGACATTGAAGCCGATGATTATTCCGTGGGATGCACTTGCAAGCAGGACGTCGTTTTCGTTGATGCCGCCGACACCGGAATGGATGACCTTGACCTTGATCTTCTCATGCTCGATTTTTGCGAGAGAGGCGATGATCGCCTCGACGGAACCGTCGACATCACCCTTCACGATGACATTAAGATCCTTGACCTCTTCATGTTCGGCAGCAAAGATCTTTTCGATCGAGATGACCTCCTTTTCGACGTTTTTCTTCTCGCGCTGCTTGTTGATCCTGAGTTCGACCAGACCTTTAGCCTTCCTCTCGTCCTTGAAGACGTAGAGTTTTTCACCTGCCGGCGGAACGGCGTCAAGACCAGTGATCTCGACAGCCATCGAGGGCGAAGCCTCCTTTACGCGCTTGCCGGTCCAGTCCATCATGCTTCTGACGTAACCGATCGAAGTTCCGGTGACAACGAGGTCGCCTACCTTGAGCGTTCCGTCCTTCACGAGGACCGTTGCAACGGGGCCTTTGCCAGGATCCATCCTCGATTCGATGACGATACCCTCGGCAGGTTTTGTCGGGTCTGCCTTGAGATCCATCATCTCGACCTGGAGAAGGACCGCCTCGAGAAGACCGTCGATATTGATGCGCTGTTTGGCCGAAATTTCGACGAAGAGGTTTTCGCCGCCGAGCTCTTCGGCAACGATCCCGTACTTAAGAAGTTCGTTTTTGACCTTCGCCGGGTTTGCCGTCGGCTTATCGATTTTGTTGATCGCAACGATTATCGGAACATTCGCAGCCTTGGCGTGGTTGATAGCCTCGACTGTCTGCGGCATGACGCCGTCGTCGGCTGCGACGATCAGGATTACTACGTCGGTAGCCTGCGCACCGCGGCTTCTCATCGCCGTGAATGCCTCGTGACCGGGGGTGTCGAGGAAGGTGATCTTCCCGCCGTTGATCTCGACAGAGTATGCGCCGATGTGCTGCGTGATGCCTCCGGCCTCCCTGTCGACGATGTTGGTGTGACGGATCGCGTCGAGAAGCTTCGTTTTGCCGTGGTCGACGTGTCCCATGACCGTTACGACCGGAGGACGCGGGACCATGTTTTCCGGATTGCTTTCGGTGACCTCGATGTAGGTCTCCTCGTTGAGCGCTACGTTTTCAGCTGTAAATCCGAACTCCTCGGCAAGGAGCTGGGCCATGTCATACGAGATCTTGTCGTTGATCCCGACCATTTCGCCCATCATCATCAGCTTGGAAAGCAGCTGGGCCGCCTTCAGACCCATCCTTCTCGCAAGCTCTGCGACCTGGACGTAATCCTCGAGTTTCAGGACCTTTTTGATGGCCTTCGTCGGGTTTACCTGAGGAGCCTGCTGCTGCTTCTGCTGTTTACGCTTGTCCTTTTTCCTGCGCTTCTGCTCGTAACCGCCGCCGCCTTCATCGGTAAACTGGGTGTAGTCGACACCTCTGAACTTGCCGGTCAGGTTGCTGTAGTTGTTGTAGCCGCCCGACGAGCTGTCTCCGCCGCCGCCCTTTCTCTGCTTCTGCTTGTTGTTGAAGCGCTGCTGGCTGTTCGGCTGGCTTGCCGAGGTGTTGTCGAAATCTATTACCTTTTTCTTTCCGTTTTTGTTTTTTTCTTTGTGTTTAAAGTGACTATCTTCCTCGTCATCTTCATCCTCGTCAGGCTCAGGACTCTTCTTGGATTCCGGTTTTTCGCGTTCAGGTTCAGGCTTCGAGGCAGACTCTTCGGGCTGTCCGACATTCTCTTCTGCATTCTGCTGTTCGCGGATCTTTCTAAGCTCGTCCTCGATGCTGATAGGCTCTTCCGCCGCATCGTCCGATTCACTGACCGGTTCCGGAGCGGGTTCCTTGACTGGTTCAGGCGCTGGTTCCGGAGCTGGTTCAGGCTGCACGGCTTCGATCACTTCAGGCTTGACCTCTTCGACAGGCTTAGCCTCCTGCAGGTTGACCTCTGCGACCGGCTCGGCGTTCTGGTTCTGCTCGGCAAGCTTATTGCGCTCGTCCATGGGAATGAAGCTCCTCTGCCTCCCTCCTCCGCTGCGTCTGACAACGACAGTCTGCGGCTTTGCCTCTTCAGGCTCAGGTTCAGGCTGAGGTGCAGCCGGACGCTTTTTGACAACCACAGTCTGCGGCTTCGGCTCATCAGGTTCAGGCTGAGGTGCAGCCGGACGTCTCCTGATAACGGTTGTCGCTGAGGTCCCGCCTGCGGTGCCCGAAAAATGGTCACGGACCGCCTTGAGATGCTCGTCATGGACATTGACAGACCTTATCGAGTAACTGCTGTCTTTTGTCATGAGAAACTCTTTGATCTCCTTTTGTTCAACATTAAGTTCAGTAGCAAGATCTTTAATCTTAGTTGGCATAGATCACTTCTCCTGATGAGTAAAAAAACCTGACAAATACATATAAAAAACGAGTTTTTCCGATTGTTCGGATGGTTTGAGCGCAAAAACAGAGACCTCGCGCCCGTCAAAAAGACCGCCGAGCTCCTCTTTTTTGAGATCGAGCCTGATACCTGTGAGGCCCAGGGCGCGCTCCGTAGAGGAGACAGTGTTTTCCGCCGCGTCTTCGGCAAAAAAGAGCCTTGAAAATACAGTTCCGGCGCGGGCTGATTCGGCAATGAGGTTCTGACCCTTCACCAATACCCCGCTTTTGAGGCAGATGTTGAAGTACCAGTCTCTCGATCTCTGCGCGTTTTCTTTAACAAAATCAAATATCTGCGACTTATCGATCCCGAAACCGGCGAAATTGTCGCAGAAGGCGGGATTAAAGCGCTTTGAATATATCCCGCTCAGGCACCTGGACGAAAAACAGGTGTAGACGGACCTTCCGCCGAGCTTCTGGGTCCAGTCCGGCGAAACAGTTCCGTTTGACGCTATCCACCTCAGGAGCTCGCCTTTCGGGGCAGTCTTCCCGCAGATGATGCAGGTGCGTTCTTTAGTTGCGTGTCCGCCTTTCGACACCTTTTCCGGCTCAGCGTGCTGTTTAGTCGTCATTCGTCTCTATTCTGCTGAAATCAAAAATAGCGTCGGCTTCCGACTTGACGTTCTTGAGCGTCCTGCGTGTCCCGTTAAGCTCTTCGATATAGGTAAGAAGCGCGAAACGGATCTGTCTTGCACGGCGGACGTGGATCTCCGCGTTTTTCGCGAAGGAATCCGTGTCCGGTTCGCTCTGGATGTCGGCGAGAGTGATGTAACCCCTCTCCGCGAGATGCTGAGCCAGCTCCTCGTTGACGCACTTCAGTGTCGTTGTCGGGACATCAAGTTTCTTCTCGAGCGCCTCGTCGATCTCGACTGTTTCAAGACCGGTCTCAAGCATCTTCTTTGCCTGCTCGATGATCGAGTTAGCCTTTTCGGTCGAAATATCGGGGAACTCTGCAAGCGTTTCGGGTTCGGCGACCGCAAGGTCTTCGAGTGTCGTAAAGCCGAGCTTGATCAGAGAATCCGCAATGCTCTCGTCGATCCCGTCGATGAAGAGCAGCCTTCTCTTCGCCTCTTCAAGCATCATCTGCATCTGGCTTTCGCTCTGGATGTCGATGTTCCAGCCTGTGAGCTGGCTTGCGAGCCTTACGTTTTCACCGCCGCGACCGATCGCGACCGAAAGCTGGTCGTCGGGAACGATGACATCCATGCTGTGGGCGCCCTCGTCGATAATGATCTGCGAAACCTCTACAGGTGAGAGCGTGTTGCAGATATACTTTACGGAATCCTCATCCCACGGGATGATGTCTATCTTTTCGCCGTTAAGTTCGTGAACGACGTTCTGGATCCTCGTACCCTTCATGCCGACACATGCACCGACCGGATCTACATCGTGGTCGATCGATCTGACGCTGATCTTGGAACGGTGTCCCGGGTCTCTCGCAACGCCTTCGATCTTGACGATTTTCTCAGCTATTTCAGGAACTTCAAGTTCAAAAAGTTTGATTATGAACTTCGGATCGATCCTCGTGAGCCTGATGCTGCAGCCCTGGTTGGACTCGCTGACATCGGAGATAAGAGCCTTGATCCTGTCGTTCGTCCTGAACCTTTCACGCGGGATCTGCTGGCTGTAGGGAAGACACGCCTCGGCCTTGCCGATATCGACGAAGATCATATTGCGCTCGATCCTTCTGACAGTGCCTGTAACGATCTCGCCCTTTCTGTCCTTGAATTCATCGTATGTATTCTTGCTTTCGAGCGATTTGAGCTTCTGGAGAATGATCTGTTTAGCGACCTGAGCCGCGATCCTGCCGAGCTCCGCGGAATCCATCTTGACGCCGAGGCTGTCGCCGAGCATTGCGTTCGGATCAAGCTTCTGGGCATCCGGCAGCGAAATGTCGAGCAGATCGTCCTCGACTTCCTCTACGACCTCGCGGAAATAGAGCGCCTGCAGGTCTCCGGTTGAATCATCGTATTCGATATCCACATCGGCATTCTCACCGAGTTTTTTCTTGACTGCGCGGTAGAGAGCCTCCTTGACGATATCGATGATGAGTTCACGCTTGATTCCCTTCATTTTGACCAGTTGGTCGATCAATTCCCTCAATTCAAATTTTTCGCTCATTTTTTTTCTCCTCTTTCCAGACCTCATTTATCTTTTTAACAAAACCTTTTGCTATTACAAAATCGGAACCGTCGTCAAGGCGGACCGTAAATTCGCCCTTTTCATCGTCGACCGATACCAGCTCGGCGATTATCCTCTTTCTCCCCTGAACAAGCTCCGAAAGCTTTATTTTAAGCGTTTTTCCGATCGCGTCATGCAGCTCGTCCCAGCGTCTGTAGGGCCTGTCGAGCCCCGGAGAGCTGACCTCGAGATAGTAACGGAAGGGAAAAAAATCGTTTGCATCGAGGAAGTCGCTGACAACCGGACTGAAGAGGCTGCACTCATCGATCGAGATCGGCTTTTCGCCCGAAAGCATATCCAGATAGACTCTGAAAACACCGTTCTGCCCTGTCGGCAGATCAAGCTCTACGACCTTGAGCCCCATTTTGTTTGCCAAAGGCTCAAGCTTTAAAAATATATCTTTCGCTCTCCCGCTCCACATTCAAAAACCTCACGCTTTATTGGTAAAAAAAGAAACACGCAGAGAATAGAGACAAGAACCTAAATCGGGACTTACATACAAACGCACGGAAAAAAATCAAGAAAAATCTTTTATGTATCAAAGGTCTGCCAGCATAAATTTTTTGTTTATTAATTTTCAATTAGTATTATATAGCGATTTTTTCGTAACTGCACTGTGCACCGCTATGGATTTTGGTATTCTGAAAAACAAAAACGTACTGATGATCGTTTCGGGAGGGATCGCCGCCTACAAATCCGTCTTCCTGCTCCGCGAGCTCACAGGCTGTGGTGCATCGGTACAGGTCGTGGGCACTGAAAACTCGCTGAATTTCATCGGAAAGGCCACGTGGGAATCCCTCTCGGGCAGACAGCCGCTCTTCGGCACCTTCGAAGCTCCCGACTCGTCAAAGATCACCCACATCACTCTGGCCCAGGATGTCGATCTGATCATTGTCGCACCGGCTACGGCAAACATCATCGCCAAAGCCGCCTGCGGGATCGCCGATGATCTGGCGACCTCGATCCTTGCGGCAGCTACATCTCCCGTGCTGATCGCGCCGGCTATGAACAGCGCGATGTACCTGAACCCTGCGAACCAGAACAACATCGGAGCGCTTAAGAGCAGAGCGCTTTTTCACGTTATGGATCCATCCTCCGGCGTACTTGCCTGCGGCGTGACCGGGCCCGGAAGGATGGCCGAGCCGCGTGAGATCATGGCAGAGGCTGTCAAGATCCTGACTCCGAAGCCGGCACGCGGAACAAGCTGGTTCGTCACCGGCGGCGCGACCCGTGAATATATCGATCCCGTCCGCTTTATTACAAACGGCTCATCCGGCAAAACGGCATTCGAGATCGCGGATGCAGCGCTTGCTGCAGGCGGAGAGGTCACGCTTCTGGGAGTCAACGCCGTGCCTGGTTTCAACCCGGGATACGCTCTCCTGAAAAGCTCTACAGCCGCAGAAACAGCCGAGATCGTCAAAGAAAACGTCAAAAACGCAGATATTTTCATAATGAGCGCCGCTATTGCCGACTACTCGCCGGTCAAGGCTCCGCACAAGATAAAAAAGGGCGAAGCGCCGATAGAGCTCACGCTTGACAAAACGCTCGATATCCTCGCGGCCTCCGCAGACTGGACAAAGCCTGGTGCCGTAAGGATCGGATTTGCAGCCGAGACGGACGACCTCAGGGAGAACGCGCTTGCCAAACTGAAAAGGAAAAAGCTCGATCTCATAGTTGCCAACAAAGTTTCGGATGATTTTTCGCCGTTCGGCTCCGACAGCAACTCAGTCCTCTTCATCACGGAAAATTCAACCGAAAAGTTCGACAACATAACAAAATGCAAACTTGCACAGCTTTTGGTCGAAAAAGCTGTGGCCATCTATCGGGTAAAACATGGAAACAACTAACACGAACGAACAAAAGCTGACCGAGACCCAGGAAGATTACCTTGAGGCCATCCTCGAGCTCATGGAGACGAAACGCGAGGTCAGGAACATGGACCTTGCCGACAACTTCGGCGTAAAACGGGCTACAGTTACCCGCGCTCTGCAGCTTCTGACCCGGAAAGGGCTCATCATCCACCGGATGAACGGCAACATCACACTCACCGAAACGGGTCATAAAATCGCTGTCGATATCCGTGAAAGGCATGTGCTTTTCAGCCATTTCTTCAAGGATATCCTCTGCCTTGACGAGGCTGAGGCAAGCGATACGGCCTGCAAGATCGAGCATTCGATATCGGGGACCGCTCTCCACAACTTCCGCGAGTTTATCAAAAAGGTCGACAACTGCGGATGCTTTTTAACTGCTGATAAAACCAGAGAGTAGCCGCGAATGTTGAAAGTCTTTCATCCAGGAGAGCCGATCGTCCGCGAAGGGACCTTTTCAGGTTCGCTTTTCGTCATCAAAAGCGGGAGAGTGAAGATCGAGACACGCGGTGAAAGCTACACTCTTTCCGAAGGCGACTTTTTCGGCGAAGAGTGCTCTCTCTTTCAAAGACCGGCCCCCTATTCGGCTGTGGCAGCCGGTGAAACGCAGCTTGAGGCCATGGACCGGGCTGAAGCCGCCGATTACATTGCCAAGGAACCGGAGGCAGCCTTCAGGATGTTTGTACGCTACTCGGCAAGGCTTTACGACGGTATCGAGCCGCTCACGCAGTACAGCAGACAGCATGTCGAGCTTCTTTCGCTTGCCTGCCGCTTTGCGCTTCAGGACGAGGAGACTATCCTCGAAGATAATGAAGAGACCTTTGTCGCCGAGCTCACCGGCGCGATCGGGATCGACAAAGACAAGTTACTTGATTTATTGAAAATATTCGGAAATTTTGGTTATATCGGGCTTGATGACGACGGAAAGATCCGCATCACGGCTCAAAAAAAGATCTCCGGGTTTTTAAAGGAATGTGCGCAAAAAAGACTCGCTGAAGGGGTCGATTTAGCCACAGGCTTCGGCTGCTCGAAGTTTTTGAGAAACATTACAACGATGTAAAATACACAACTTGAAAAAAGGGTTTTAACTATGAAAATCACATGTCCTCACTGCAAAACGGTTTACAAAATCGATGATTCGAAGATCCCGGAAAAGGGTCTCCTTGTAAAGTGTTCCGTCTGTCAGACGAAATACCGCGTCAAAAAGGATCCGGCTCACAAAGACGAAGAGGAGCAGCCGGAAAGGCTTGAGCAGAAGATCCAAAACGATCCTCAAGCCAATGCCGCGCCTGACGAAGCGCCGAAACAGAACGATGATTTCGATCTCTTCAAAAACACGGAGGCGACTCCGGACGCATCGAACGGCAATGATCTTTTTGCATCGAATGCGACCTTCACCACGGGTCTCGACGAGCCGGAAGTCCCCTCGAACAACGGAGAAGGCTTTACTGCCGAAAAGGCAAAAAGCAGCCTGGACTCGATTTTTGACACCAAGCCGGACGAGAAGGAGGATCCGCTCTTCGGCGACGACGAGAATCTCTCCCTCGACAGCATAATCAACAGTGCCGAGGGTCTGGGAAAAGCCAGCAGCCACGAAAAGATAGACATCCAGTCCTCAAGCGACGAGCTCTTCAACGCGAACGAGTTCTCCGACAGCAATCTGGACGGCGGTCTCGACGTCAAAAAGGCGCCGGGCGAATTTTCACTTGAAGACAACAGTGCCGGAGTACCGAAAAGCCAGAACGACGACCCGTTTGCTGACCCCTTCTCACCCGACGAGAACAAGGATCTCTTCGGCGGGATCGGTGGAGGATCCGACGACCTTTTCGGTGACCTCGGTTCCGGTGCTAAGCCACAGGGCGATGTCAAGGACGAATTTATCGAGGATCTCTTCGGAGAAGGCGGAAACGCTCCGAACAAGGCGGCGGACGACCTTTCGGTCGATAAAAACGATCTTATCTCCGACGACCTTTTCGAAGAGGGGACAGCGATCGTCCAGGACGATTTCTCCATTAGTGTAGAAAAAGACGAACACGAGGAGACAAACGCAACTCCCGTCGAGCACACCTTCGTTCCGGACGACATGCGTGAAGTCACCGAGAATCCTGTTCCGAAGAAGATCGTGCCCACAAAAGGCGGCGCAAACCCGATGGCTGCCAAGATAGTCATCGCCGTCGCTTCAGTCGCGATAGTCGCGCTGCTCGCAGTCGGCGGCTACTGGATCTTCAACAAGAGCAGGATGCACGAATCCACGGATGTCCTCGAAAACATCAGCGAATCGATCGCCCAGAACACGGGAACTCTCGCAGATGTCCGTGCAGCTCTGGATCAGGACATGCCGGAGAGCTACATGAACAGCATCAACGTCCTGAAACAGTATCTGCGCCCTGACGATTCTGCTCCGAGCGCTGTCGGACTCGACGGACAGATCAAGCTCAACCTCCTTATCTCTTACAACAAACGTGTCGAATCATCATCCGATATCGCAGTAAAGACCGATATCGCACTCAAAAAAGATCCGAAAAACATAGATCTCAACAAAGCCAAGGCTCTCTATCTTTATGAGCAGAAAGAGTATGACAAGGCAGCCGAGCTGCTTCAGCCCTTTTCCGACAGAAACGACTCCGAGATCTTCTACATTCTCGGTCTTCTGGCTCAGGGCAAGAACAATCTGACAAACGCAGAGGCATTCTTCAACAAGGGACTTACCGTTCAGGAAAACAAGCAGAGCACAAAGATCATGTATGCGCTGGCCAACATCAAATACGACAACGGCGACGCGCAGGCGGCTCTCGCATTCCTGAACACGATCATTTCGGCGACTCCGAACTATATCAAGGCATACCTCCTCAAGGCGAAGATCCTTATGAACAGCGATGCGAAACTCGACGAAGCTTACACCTTCCTGAAGAGCGTCGATCCGAACATCGTAGCCAGATCAGAGGACTTCCTCAAGATCGGCTACTACAAGATGCTGGCTCAGGTCGCACAAAGGAAAGACTTCCGCGAAGAGGCGATCAAAAATTACGAAAAGGCTCTCGAGATCAACCGTAACGATGTCGAAACCATTACGATCGTTGCCGACTTCTACGTTCAGCAGCACAATGCCAGCAAGGCTCAGGAATACTACGACAAGGCTCTCGCGATCAACCCGAGATACTCCAGCGCCATTGTCGGTAAGACCGAGATCTACGTTCTTCTTGAACAGAGGGACAAGATCTACCTCGAACTCGCGAAGCTCGATATCCCGGCGATCAAGAGCCCGCAGCTTCTCACAAGGATCGCAAGGATCTACTTCAACGTCGATGACAAGGTCATGGCTATGAAGCTGAACGACGCGGCCATCAAGGCTGACCCGTCATACATCGAGCCCTACATCGCAAACAGCACTATCCTGCTCGAACTCAACAGGATCGATGAGATAAAACCCATTGCAAAGACCCTGGAAAAACTGAATCAGAACAACTATTCGTACTTCCTGGTCATGGGAATCCTCGAGCACGCCGAGGCGAACTACAAGCAGGCTGCCCAGTACTTCAGATCCGCAGTCCAGAAGAATACCGACGGCGACGAAAGAGTCTGGTACTACTACGGCCGCTTCCTGACCGACAGCCAGAAATATATCGAGGCTTCGGAGATGTTCGCCCGCGCCCACAGGTCGGATCCGAGACGTTATGAATATCTCCAGGCTTATGCAGAATCGCTTGAAAAGGAGAAAAAGTGGAGTTCCGTCATCAAGCTTCTCGAATCGAGAGACTACAACGAAAAACGCATGTACAAGAGCCTGGTTTCGCTCGGCAACGCGACGTTCCATCTGAAAAGATACGATGAAGCCATAAAGTATATCGACAAGGCGCTTCTCTACAACAACCAGAACTACGCTGTCTACTATCTCAAGGCACGCGTCCTCTACCACCAGAAGAAATACGAAGAGGCAGCCGAGGAGATCAGCAGAGCCGTTACCCTTGATATGAACAACTTCGACAACTACATGCTCTACGCAAGGATCCTCTCCAAGCAGGGAGATTTCAAGGGAGCGATGGAAAAGATCGAGGCTGCCGAAAAGATCGAGCCTTCGAACCAGAGCCTTCTTCTTGTCAAAGGTATCATCCATAAAAATCTGGATGACTACCGCGAGGCGCTCAACTACTTCAAAAAGATCACTTCAAAGAACCTTCTCCGCGAGGCTTACCTCGAGATCGGCGAAAGTTTCCTGCAGCTCGACAAGAAAAACGATGCTCTGAAGTATCTCCTTCTTGCAGACAAAAACGGCAACAAGGAGGCCGCTTTCAGGATCGGAAACATCTACTACGAAAAGGGACAGCTCGACAAGGCCCTCGCATTCTTCAAAAAGACTATCCGCAACGACAAGAGCAACATCGAGGCGCTGAAAAAAATCGGTTACATCTACAAAGAGCGCGAAGAGGCGGCAAAGGCTATCCCCTACTTCAACGCCTACATCAAAAAAGTCGACGATCCTTCCGAAAGAAGAATGGTTGAGGACGAGGTTTACCACATCAAACAGAGTATGCCGCAGGGAAGACCTATAAAAAATGTAACAGTCGAGGAACTCGAAGAGAGCGATCCCGAGGCACAGGACGAAAAGGCGAAGGAGCTCTACTCCGAAGCGCGGGTCTTGAAGGATGAAGATCCGAAGGCTG
>JAEEGL012024230.1_pt1 | contig 33634 bp, 28 predicted proteins | sample 9134231 | NCBI WGS metagenome assembly JAEEGL01 (sample SAMN16246548, study PRJNA631951) | gut metagenome | biome: gut microbiome; feature: rumen; material: fiber-attached | host: Bos | place: Iran: Karaj | collected 2018-10 | reverse complement strand
TCGGTGAAAACATATGGTAGTTTTCTGTTGCCACCATAATTATTACTTAAACTTGAAGTCACAAATTGTGACTTCAAGTGTGAAACCTCTTCTGTGGTTAATTGAAAATAAAAATCCGATGGGAATCTTTCAATATTTCTATTTACCGCCTGATTAATAACTTTTGTGCCATTTTTGCACTCATACAGTTTTGCCAAGGTAGAATCTAACATTACTTGTTTACCTCTAATTTCATATATCATATTTTCGATTTTTTCAACTTTATCTATTTCGTTCATTTATCCTCTCCTTTCTATATTTGTATAAAAAACAATAAGAATTATCTTATTGTTTTAATTCATTATTTCTAAGATTGCTGGTAATACTTGCATCTTTCTTGATAAGACATTTGGTAAGTATGCACCCTCAGTGATATCTTCTATATTAAAAGCGCGCGATAATATTTCTTTTGCCCCATCACTAAAGTAAACATAAGTACCATTTTTAATGATATCGGTCACAAACAATGCGACAAACTTATATTCATTTAATTTAGCTACATTATTTAACATTGTGACATATGCTTTCTTTTCTTTATCTACTTCATCAATATTGGTTGTATATATTTGACCTAGGCCAATATTACCACTATCGGTTGGATAACGTTTAAAGTCATTATATAGAATTTCTTCTTTTGATTTACCAGTTAGTTTGGTACCATATGATATCATATCAAAGCCGTATTTTTTATAATCGACTTTAGCAATTCTGGCTAGATTATTTACGGCATCTTTATCAATATTAGTGGTAGTTGGAGAATTTAATATTAGAGTATCTGATAAGATTCCTGATAACATGAGTCCAGCCATTTCTCTAGGTATTTTGACATTGTTTTCTTTATACATTAGATAAATAATCGTATTAGTACTTCCTACCGGCATATTTCTAAAGTTAATTGGATGGCTTGTACCAATATTAGCAATATTATGATGATCAATTATTTCTAAGATATCAGCTTCATCTAGACCAATGGCTGATTGTTCATAAGAATTATGATCTACCAAGATTACTTTTTTCTTATTACGATACCCAACATTAGAATATTTAATAATACCCAAGCATTTATTATCGTTATCAATAATTGGATAATATGTATATTTTGTTTTTTCAGCAGATGTGATAAAACTACTTAAATCATCATTTTCGTTAACAGTATGAATTTTTTTAGTATTTATAATCTCTGTGACATTATTACAAAAATTAAACTTGTTGATAGCATCTAAGGTGCTATATTTAGTACTAATTATATTTACTTTATTTGCTTTTGCTTGTTTTAATAATTCTGGTTTTACTTGTTCATTATTGGTTAAGACAATTAGCTTTACTGGAACACTGATGGCATACTCTAAGATACTATGCCTGTCGCCTGTAATTAAAATATCATTTTTATTAAGTTTTACTTCATTAATAAATGTAGTTGAACGATATCCTGGAACAATTAATTTACCTTTTATGACATTATCATATTTTGTTACTTTTACACCATTAATGGCTAGCAAGATATTTTTATAATAGGTATCAATATTTGAATAATCTCCATTTAAACAAGCTTCGGCAATATCTTTCATACCAACAATTCCTATAATGTGTTTATCTTTATCGACTATAGGAATCTTACTAATGCCTTCTTCTGACATTTTTAGGTAGGCATCATATATTGAATAATCTGTCGTAGCCATATATCCTTTAGAATAATCTAAATCTTTTACTTTTAATTTAACATCATTTAAGAAAATGGGTTCTTTGACAGAAAAATAATTTAAGGCATATTTTGTTTCTCTATTTACTGAACTTAGTATTGCCGGGATGGCATTAATTCCTAATTTCCTTTTTAAATATGCTAAAGTTATGGCAGCAGTAACACTGTCAGTATCGGGATTACGATGTCCAAAAACATAAACACTTTCCATGGTTTAACCTCGCTTTTTATTCTTTATTTTATTTTTAATAATAATATATGTAATACTTATAATTAGATAGATAATTATTAGGCCAATTGATACGAAATAATTATCAGTTTTAAGCGGAATAATAAATTCAAAGATAATTAGAATAATAGCTAAAATAATATCATCATATAAGATATCTAATATTTTAGTAAAATATGTATCTTTTTCTTTATTTAATTGTCTTAAATATATGTAATTAATAATTACTGATGTAAACATTGCAATACTAGTACTTAATACATCTCCATAAATTAAGTTATACCCCATACGATAAAATGAATTAATTAATGGGATAACTAAAACTATTTTAACAATTAAACCAGCAATTAAACTGATATAAGTAATACTTTTATTCTTAATATTCTGATATGTTGTATCAAATAATAATATAAATATGGCCATAAAATTGACCATTGTTAAATATATCGATTTGCTAGGATCATTAAAGATTACTTTGCATGTTAATGGGGAGATAATACCAAAGATAATAGCAATCGTTAACATCATTTTAAAACTATTATATAGTTTATCTGTTACAGTAGTATCTTTTGGTAATTTTCTTGTAGCGGCTTTGGCAAAATAAATTAAATAATTGATAATACCTAGGGCAAAGAAATATACGAAAGAGATAATTATTTCTAATTCTTCGGTTTTGAAATCATATCTACTATGCAAGACTAGATACAGGATAATTATCGATATGTAATAATAACTATATTTAACAATTTCAGTAATACTTTGATAACTGTTATTAGTTAATACTTTCTTAATTTCTTGAGAGTAACTAATATTATCTTTAGCTGCATAATTATATTTAATATCTTTACCGTGCTTTCTTATTAAATATAAGAAATAAATTATGATAATAGCACTAATTATTTTTGATAAATACAAAATGGCAGCAGCAGTAGTTTCTGTTGTTTTTAATACTCTAAAATTAAGTAAGGCAATTAAAAGAACTAATACTTTATCAAAGAAATTATATACTAGTGGTAATTTACCATAGATACGATTATTATTAATATTTTCAAGATATTCAGAAAGTAATCTTATTAGGGGTTTAATAATTATGGTAATACCCATAATTGTAAATAATGGAAAAATATTATCTAATTTTAAGAAAATACTAATGGTATCGCTTATTAAGGTCGATAATACTAAAAATAAACCTGATATGATTGTAATAATTAAAAGCATTATTTTTAGAATCTTTTTCTTAGTGTGTTCTTCGTGTAATTTAGCAAAAGTATCTTTTAAGGTTATATGATTAAAGCAAGCGGCAAAAATATTATATAAACTTAAAGATAAGACATATAAGAAAAGACTTTTCTTACCCACAATATGATACAGAAGAATAATCCATATAACATTTAGGGTATTAAATATGAATAAGCGTTTTTCTTTCATAATCCCCCACTCCCCTATATAATATAATTTTAACAAATATAGATTATTTTTTCAAGTGTAAGAGTTAATAAGTTTCAATATTTATGAGGTATCCAAGATATACTAATTGATAATCGTCGTCTTTACATGTAATTAAAGTTATAGCATTTACTGTTCTATCCCTTTCAATATCGATGTAGCCAGTCTTTAAGACTTCATAATGTTTATTAATTTTATATGTATATTTATTACCTAAATAGTACAAGTAAATGATATCATCATCTGTTAATTTATTTAAATCTTTAAAGTATGCTACTTTACTTGTACCACTATGAGCAGCTAAAATAAAGTTAGTTCCATTAATATTAGGATAGTTACTGCCATCAATTATTTCAATATTATATTTGACGTTGTTGTATTTACTATATTTATTCACTAATCCTTGTTTTAAATTAATTTTAGGGATTTCTAAGACAGCAATATAGTTATAGATTGGTTTGGTATTTGGATCTATATTGCTTGTTTTATTATCTTTAGATGTATTTTTGATATAATCTATTGTTTTAGCTTCGATAGTTTTAGTAATAAAAACTTGTTTTTCATTTTGATATATGGGAATAGTTATAGCAATTGTTACTAAAAAGATGGCTAATATTTTAAGATAAAATCTTTTATTTTTAAGTAAGAAACAGGCGATAATTATTAGACATAGTGATATTATATATGCGACGTTTTTATCATTTAAATAGGTATTTGGTACAGGAATTCTTTCGTTTTTCATATTGGCACTAATCACTTCATTATCTTCTTTTATTTCAAAATAGTATTTATCATTATCGATAGTATATCCATCCGGGGCTTTTATCTCTTTAAAATAATATTTACCATAGGGAATATTTTCTATAATTATCTCACCATCTTGGTTAGTAATTTCATGATACATTAATTCATCTAGTTCATTATAGATTTCAATTACAGTATCTGGTAGTGGTTTATTAGTATCATAATCAGTTTTTATAAAATTAAATGTACCGGTTATTTTTTCGTTTAAAAAGTCTAATTCTAGTTTTTGTTCATTTTCACTAATTACAAAATAGTGTTTATCACTATCTAATTTGTAACCTAAGGGGCTTAGTAATTCTTTATAGTAATAATTACCTAGTGGAATATTTTGCAAGGATATTTTCCCTTCTTCATCAGTTATAGCTTCCATAATTAATTCGTCATTTTCGGTATAAATAGCAATTTTAGAATTACTTAATGGTTTATTGGTTACGCTATCCTTTTTTATAATGGTTACACTTCCTTTAGCGAGATAGTTTTTTAGATAAGCATATTGTCTAAAACCAGTGGTATATCTGTCTACATAATCTAAGCTAAAACAATATGGTTCGGTTGGAATTAGATAATTTGTAGGAGCGCTTAATTCTTCAAGACAATATTTACCTAATGGTAGAAATTGGATTTCATGGCCACCATTATAGGTTGTAAAGTTTATTACTTTTTGGTTTTTCGAATAGATAATGGTCCCATCGGCAGCATAGATATCTTCGTTAGCATATAATTTATAAGTTACTTCTAGAGGTATTTCTTCATATGTTAATTGGCCATTTTTGATAACAACACTTTCACCATTTTTATACACTCTTATATGGGCTCTAATTGGTTTATTTTCAAACTTTAGGTTAATTATTGGTTCATTATTTTCATAGGTTACTTCGCTATTTTCATCAATTGTAAACACTAAGGGAGTACTATTCCATAAGTAGCCATCTATGTCTTGATTTTCTACTTCCTCTATTTGATAATTACCCATATTTAGGAAATCTGTTATGAAATATCCTTCTTCGTTAGTTTCATATAAACACGCTTGATTAGGGCAAATATATTCGTTATCATCATTATTTTTAATTTTGAACTTGATACCACTTTTTTTAATAATATAGTGATAATCTTTATCTGCTTTAGTTACTTTTACTTTTGCTTTAATACTTACTTTTACATTAGCAATAGCGATAACGGGATCAAGGATGCCAGAACGCATCATTTTTTGATTGTTACCACTATAATATATTAAAGCAGCACTATTCGTATAATGTTTTTTAATTAATTTTATGGTTGGTTCATCAAGATTCTTTTTAACAGTTAATTTTAAAGTATTACCATCTATAGATACATCACTTAGATTAGTTTCATAGATTTCGTAATCATTTAAAACATTATTTTCATCAGTAATAATCTTTTCTTCGTTTAGATTTACTTCGATGGTTTGATTATCAAATGATGGAGTTTTAGTGTGATTAGATACCATATTTAAGATAATATTTTTTTCTCTTTCAACATCTATTTTAGGAGCATTTACGTCTTCGCCATTTACCCAATAGATACTTCTTTTAGTAATTTCTTTCCAAATTAATTCTTGAGTTGCTAAATAATAATACATCGTATTATGATTTGGATAATCATAGCCATAATAAGCAATTAAACGGATTTTATTTCTTAGTTCGCTAGTTAAGTTAGTTATTTGCCAATCTTCGGTTGATGAATATATATCAGTATCAATGCCTAGACCAGGTTCAATACAGTATGCCGTTATTCCATTTAAGGTATACCTTTGAGCATAATATATATGGACCCTGTCGGGGGCATCGTAAACAGCATATACATTGTCATAACGATTTTTTACAAGTGTACTGTCATTAATATCGGCATATGTGTAATTACACATTATAAATAAAGCTATCGTAAGTAAGAGTTTTAATATTTTTTTAATCATGATTCTCCTTTCTAATAATTGGCAATGATACTTATGGTATTATCGATACAGGTATAAGATGTAATTTTATCATTCAAGTCTTGTTTTAACGCTTTGCCAACGTTAATACATTCATCGTTTGTTTCATAGTTTGGGGAATTAAAAAAGTATTCGATAAAATAACCTAGGATATGATTATTTTTAGAAATAACTTCAAGATACATCGCATTTGCAATCACATCTTTATATTTAAATTGCATAGGGAGCGATAATTCTTGGCAAGATTGTAAATCACTACAGTCGATTCTTCCTTTATGGATGGGATAATCAATACTTTCTTCATCAACAGAATCATCGGGTACGTCCGTGGTTATTGTTACTTCATTTTTGGGTTTAGTTGTTTTTTTTGTAGTAGTTACATTTTTCTTGGTCGTAATTATTTTAGTGGTCGTTTCTTTTTCTTTGGGTTCCTTTTTGGGGGATTTGGTTTTTGTTTCTTTTTTTTCATAAACATATTCATGAATTTTAAGATCTTTTAGTGAATTATCTTGACAGGCACCGAGCATAAGCAAGATAAGACAACTTATAAATAAGATTTTTATTTTCATATTTCCTCCTTTATTAACTATTTGTTTACGCCCCATTAGGGGGCAAAAGTGTAGCTTGGCTACACTTTTACTCATGCGATTGGGCAATATTTGTTATTTATGACGCGCCTTAAGGCACTGCCGGTTTCTTTACCTAATTCGTATAAGGTATTTACGGCACTATTAATAGCATTTATAAATGATGATGTGAATGAGCCACCATCTATTTGTTTCATTTCTTCGTTTGTTAACTGCATAAATCCTCCTTAATTATTACATTGACTGGGGTTAGTGTAGCCACTGAATATACCTATAAGATATGTTATTAGGGCCCCTATTCCACCAATGACGTACCAATTGATACCGCCATCTATTTGTTTCATTTCTTCATTTGTTAATTTCATAAATCCTCCTTCTTATCATTATTATTTAAACTTTTAATATAACCATTAGTTATTTTATATACTTTGTTGTAAAGTTTATAGTTACTTTTTCGGTGTGAAACAATAATGATTGTTTTATTTTTATAATATTTGAAGACATTTTTTAGAATTTTATTTTCTAAATTAATATCTATTTGATTTAATCCTTCATCAATTAAAATTATGTTTGCTTCTTTTAGTAGTGCCCTTGCTAAAACTATTCTTTGAGCCTCACCACCTGATAAGTTGTGTCCTAATTCATCTAGTGGCATATCATAAGATAATATTTTTTCTTTGACAATATCATCTACATATGTAAGTTTGGTGATAGTTTTAAAGTCTTTTTCTTTGATATTTCTTCCTAAGGCGATATTATTTTTAATGGTGTCAACATATAATAATTCTTTTTGAGAAATATATGTGATACTATTTCTTATTGCCTTTAAATCATAATCTAAGGTATCTATATTGTCTAGATAGATCATTCCTTTCTGACAGTCATAGTAGCGATATATTAACTTTAAGAGTGTTGATTTACCACTACCGGTATTACCCAGTAAAAGTACTTTGTCACCTTTTTTGATATTGAGGTTAATATTATTTAAGACTGGCTTATCTTGTTGATAAGCAAAGTTTAAGTTATTGATTTTGATATTACCATTTAATTTAGTATTACTAACACTGTCTAATCTTTCATATTTGTAGTTTAAAAGATTATTAATTCTTTTAAGACTATTCTTACCATAATATAGTTCTTGATAGAAATCTATTATATTTCTAACGGGGGTTAAGAAATAAAATACTAAGGTATAGTATGTTAGTAATGTACCAATGGTCATATTTTGTTTTAAGCCAAAGTAAGCCAGATAAGTAATAATAATACCGGTGATTAAATCATTTAAGATGGTTTTTTCGTTTAGTACTTTAGTCAAGGCATAATTATTATTAATATAGGCTTGGTATACTTTTCTTACTTTTTTAAAGGTTATATCTTCAAGTGATAAACCTTTAATGGTCTCATAATTTAGGCACGTTTCAACAAGATGTGAATTGGATACGGCATTACTTTCTTGAATTGCGTCAGTTAATTTTTCTTGTTTAGGCTTATAAATCATAAATATGAAGACGTAAATAATTATTATTACTAATAAAACAATTGTCATTCTTTTGTTAATTAGAAACAGAAGAAATAAGATAGACATAGCAAAGATAAAATCAAGAACAATAGTTGCGATTATCTTTGTCAAGATGTTCTTTAGATAGAATAAGTCATTAATTCTAGCAATTGTTTCACCCGTTGTTTTATTTTTATAATAACTATATGGAAGATGAATTATTTTTTTAATGGTTGTGGTAATTAGGCATAAATCTAGTTTGTGGCTAATAGTAATTAAGCTTTTATTTCTTAAGTAATCTAGGTATATTTTTATGATAATAATCATGGCAAAAATAATTGTTGTTATTAACATATTGAAACTATTACTACGTTGATACTCATCGATTATTACTTTGAAGTAATAGCTATATAGACCAGTCAAGATGGTCGTTATTATTGTTAAAACGAACAAACCTAAAATTACTAATTTGTTTTGCTTTATATAGTCTTTAATAACACTATTTAGATAGTTATTATTTTCTAGGAAGGGCAATTTTTTATAAGGCTTTAACTCCAAGATATAGCTTGTCCACAGTTTACCAAATTCAGCATAACTTAAATCTCTAATTCCCTTTGCTGGATCCATAATGGTTATATTTTGTTTTTTAATTTTATAAACAACAACAAAATGTTTATAATTATTAATAATAACTTGAGAAATTATTGGGGTTTTTCTCTTTTTTAATTCATCAATACTTTTTAATTTGTAACTATTTGCAGATAAGCCAATTTCCATACTGGCCTTACTAATATCATAGAAATTAGTACCACTACTATTTGTGTTAGTTAATTCATAAAGCTTGTCCATAGGGACATTACCTCCATAATACTTAATTACGGATGACAGACAAGCAGCTCCACAATCATTTAAGCCACTTTGAATGACCACAAAATTCTTCTTCACATTTTTACCTCCTCATTAATAATATTCGACAAAAAAAAGAGTTTTACTTTTTTTTCGTAAAACTTTTTTCTAAAAATATGAAATTAATCTTGTGGCTAACTAAAAGTTAGCTTTAAGTATAGCTAAATCATCTTCTAGTTTACTGATGTCATTTGGTGACATAAACAAGAAAACAGCATTATCATATTTAGCTAATATATCGGCATCATTAATGGTTAGTGCATAACCATTTGATAATTTATTAATAATAATATCTTTAGTAATATCAGGATAATCTTCTTGTCTTTCTCTAGCTGGATGGATATCCATGATATAGGCAGCGTCTACTTCACTAAAGACTTTGGCAAGTTCATCCGCAAATTCTTTGGTTCTAGTAAATGTGTGGGGTTGAAAAATAGTAATAATTTGTTTATCTGGATATTTTTGTCTAGCCGCATTAATTGTTGCTTTTACTTCGTTTGGATGATGAGCATAGTCATCAACAATAATTGAGTCACCACATACGGTTTCTGTGAATCTTCTCTTAGCTCCCGCAAATGTTTTAAAGCATTGGCTTACTTCTTTACTATCTAAATTCTCATAATAACAAATTGATATGACTGCCAAGGCATCTAATACTTGATGAGTGGCATAGATCGGTAAATCAAAGTGACCATACGTTTTGTTTTCTGCGATAACATCAAAACTAGTACCCTCTTTTTGATATTTAATATTGATAGCTCTAATGTCATTATTTTCATGAAGGCCAAAATAAGCAATTCTTTTATCAAGATGCATTTTATGAACGTTATCATCGTCACCACATGCAATGACCATTTTGCTAGCTTTATTTGCAAACTCTTGATAAGCTGAAATAATATCATTTATATCTTTATAATAATCAACGTGATCTAAATCAATATTTAAAATTACCGCATAGTATGGTTGATAATTTAGAAAGTGTCTACGGTATTCACAACTTTCTACGGCAAAGAATGCATTATTCTTGTTACCATAACCAGTACCATCACCAATAAGATAATTGATGCCTTTAATTTGATTTAAAACATGGGCTGTCATAGCGGTTGTTGTTGTTTTACCATGACATCCAGCAATACAAATTGTTTTAAACTCTTTGGTTAGTTTACCTAACATTACTTCGTAATCAATTATTTCAAGATGTAAGTATCTAGCTTTAATTAATTCAACATTGTCTTCAGTAATTGATGCCCCTTTGATAATTATTAATCCTTCATGAATATTTGATTCATCATAAACGGTAATGGGAATGTTATTCTTAATTAATTCAGTTTCGGTAAAAAAATGTTTACCAACATCACTACCTTTTACTTCATAACCTAATCCTTTTAAAATAACGGCTAAGGCTGACATACCAGCTCCTTCGATACCAATAAAATGATACATATTAATCACGCACCTTCATATATAATTATACCATAAGTTAACTAATTATGACAAAATTAGCAACTATTGACAAGTTGCTTTACTTTGTTAATTAGACTTTCTTTTGGTTCATCATCATTCATTAAGGTAATTGAAAATGTTTTATAACCGATGCGGTTAATACTTGTACCACAGTGATAGATATTTTCATTATCTAATATAAAATATCTATCATGAAAAGTATTATTAAAGATAACTTTTAGATTATGATATTGTTTATTATATTTATCTATATCTTGTTTCGTTAATAGATTATTTTCTTTAGTAATAATTGTAATGTTAGTTTTTAATCTTTTAATAATATCAAGAACTGTATTATCGGCATAGGCATCGATTATTACTAATTCTTTTTTTGCTTTATTACATATTTCGTGTATTTTATAATAAGCGTCAAATATCTGTCCATTAAAATATATCTCATTGGTTTTTTCTTTTTTGTTTAATTCATTAAATGTATTTTCTAATATTTTTATTTTTTGGTGATCTTTTAAAACAAGATTGTTGATATATTTTTGTTCTAAAAAATTATTACTTAGATAACGCCGCATGGCTACGAAAGCACGCATAATTTTAACACTCATTTCATTGGCAATACTTGTTCTTATAACTGTTGCTAGCATGGCTACACCTTGTTCTGTAAAAGCAAATGGTAGTTTTCTTACACCGCCATGACTATTTGATTTTGAAGTTCCATTTTGGAACTTCAAGTTTTCATATTCCTTTTGTGATAATTGAAAATAAAAATCCTCAGGAAATCTAGATAGATTTCTTTTAACAGTCTTATTTATATCTTTTGTTCCATTTTTACACTCATATAGTTTTGCTAAATCAGAATCTAACATTACTTGTTTGCCTCTAATCTCATAAATCATATTTTCAATTACAATTTTTTCTTTTTCTGTTATTTCGTTCATTGTACCTCCTTTATACGATTGCTTTTATTTGATTATAACAACAATAATTATTGATTGTCAATATTAAAAGCAAACAGACGTTGTTTACATTAAGTTAACACACTAAAAAATAAACCTATTTATTACAATAGGTTTAAAAGTGTTAGTTTATCTTTACTTTTTTTAATTTTATGGTGTACGCTTCTTTTAATTTTTGATTATCTTTTCTTTCTTCAATATTTAAATATATTAGATATAATTCTTTAATTATTACTACTAAACCACTAACAATCGTATCTAAATTAGCATTATCATTTATAGTTAATAAAAGTTCTTTCATTTTTGATATTTCTTCTTCAGTACCATTTTGTTTAATATATGTGCTTAATTCGTTAATGGTATTTAAATAAGCGGCTGCAATACCTTGTTTTGATCTTTGATAATTATTGGTGATTGCTTTCTTAAAATTAGCAACAATTGATGCTTGGGTGTGTTTATTATTGACAGCAAAATAAATCTGTTTTAAATATGTATTTAGTTTTTTTCTAATTGTAAGTTCAAACTCGCTAACCGTTTTGTATTTGCCATTTACTTTGCTATTTAATTTTTCCATGTTTTCTAAAGAGAATGAAATAATTTGTTTTTGTTCTTCGAAAATAGCTTTTAGTTCATCTAGATATTTATCGTCAGCTAAATATGGAATAATTGTATCAATAAGAGTTTTTACATCTTGTTCAAGATCACTAGTTGGTAATACCGTTCTTTTCTTTATAAGTGATAGGCAGTTATCAATTAATGATAAAATATCATGATAGACTTTATTGTTCTCATAGTTCATTTTTAAGCCATCTAAAATAATATTTAAATCTGCTAGTAGTTTCATATAGAGAATATCCTTATCACTTGTTTCAAGTGTTAGTATACTACCACTAGTTAATGATTTATTTAGTTTAGCATTATACTCCGCTATTAAGTCATTTACTCTTTCATTAATATCAATTTTACCATGATAGAACTGAATATATTTTTTTATTTCAGCAATTATACTTGATACTTCATCAGTCTTTTGATTAGTTGCAAATAGCATAGTTTCACCAATGTGACTTGGTGGTTTTATTTGGGTAATTTCATGACTAAATTTTGTTAGAAATTTCTTTGTATTATAGATTTCAGTGTAACTAAGAATATATTTAGAAATAGCAAGACCACTTTTTTTATCAACTAGCCATTTAATAGGTTCAACTTTTATGAAATAAGCTTTGTCTTTGTCTACTTCTTCGCCATTTGATAATTTTTCTGAATATTTTTTGTTTTTGGTAAGCATGGTATAAAAAATAATATATCTATTACCATTGTATTCTTGTTCGCTAAAGGCATTATTATTGTTAGGATGATAGCCATTGTTAGTATATTTTGCATGCATTGTATTATTGATCCACTGAGTTTGTTCACATTCATCACTAATTAGAAGATTTTGTGGATAATAGCCATATTCAACTTCCAAGATACCATCTTCATTAATATATTTACTAATGATACCATCAGCGATTTTTTCAAATGAAATTACTGGTCTAATGCCAATCTTCGCTGAATCTAGGCAATAGTGAAGAATAGTGCCATTAGCTTCAATAGTTCCATTGGGAGAACCATCATTTGCGTTATATGAATTATCTCCACCTAATAAAGTAACTAAATCAGTTTGTTTGGCAGTAATTCCATCTGTAAATATTTCTAATTTATGAGGGCCAGTTATTTGGCTAATTGTTAAAATATCAAAATCATTTTTAGGCATATAATCACCTTTTTTCTTGACTTTATATGATAGCATATTCCCTACTTATTTTCAATAAATAATCATATACTTTATTATGAAAAGTAAATTTATTAAATCAACCTTAATTTTAATTATTGGTGGGGCTATTACAAAATTAATGGCAATGGTTATTAAGATCTTTTTAACAAGAAGTATTGGTGATAATGGAATAGGCTTATATATGTTAATTATGCCCACATTTAACCTATTTATTACCCTTTCAACAATGAGTTTACCAACATCCATTAGTAAGGTGGTATCAGAAGGAAAGCGTGGTAAAAAGGTAGTTTTATCTTTAATACCCATAAGTATTATTTATAATATTTTATTAATGATTATTCTTATTTTATTAGCACCATATATTGCTAATAATCTACTTAAAAATCCTGATACTTATTTAGGTATTATGGGGATTGCTTTTACCTTACCTTTTATCTGTATGTCTAGTATATTAAAGGGATACTTCTATGGAAAAGAAAGAATGATTCCGTATGTTGTTTCTAATAATTTTGAGCAGATTGTAAGACTAATTCTTATTATTTTTATGATACCGAAATTACTGATATATGGAATTAAATTTGCTGTATTGGGAGTAGTTCTTATAAATATTTTTAGTGAACTATCATCAATAATTATGCTAATTATTTTTTTGCCAAATAAAAAAATTAAACTTTTTGATTTAAAACTTGATAAGGTAATATTTAAGGATATTTTGAATATTTCTTTAAGTGCTACGGGAAGTAGATTTATTGGATCAATATCTTATTTTTTAGAGCCTATTATTCTTACTTTCATTTTACTTAGATGTGGATATAATAATAATTATATTACTAGCGAATATGGTATCATTATGGGATATGTTTTTCCTTTATTATTACTACCATCATTCTTTAGTATGGCCATATCTACTTCTTTACTACCAGTAGTGTCTAGTTCACTAGCAAGAGGAAGAGTTGATTACACTAAGAATAAACTTAAGCAAGCAATTATGATTTCTTTAGGCGTAGGAATACTATCAACGACTATTTTTATGTTAATACCGGATATGCTACTTAAGTTTTTATATAACACTACATCGGGTATTTACTATATTAGGGTTACGGCTCCACTTTTTTTAATATATTATATACAAGGGCCGCTTACTTCATATATGCAAGGGGCCAATATGGCGAAAGTTGCTATGCTTGGCACTTTTTGGGGAGCAATTATTAAAAATATTTTACTTATTATACTTCCTATATTTATGGGAATATGGGGGTTAATTATCTCAAGTATTATCAATATTTTTTTTGTAACAATTCATCATATATACTTTGTTAGGAAATCATTTATGAATAGTAAAAAAGATGTCAAATATCTTTATATGTAACTATTTATATGGTATATTTAATTTGGTGATAGTATGGATAAAAAGAAAAAATTTAAATATGCCTTTATTATATGGTTAGTATTTTTAGCTATCTGTATTGTAAGGAAAACATTTCAAAATGATACCTTTTATACGATTAAAATTGGAGAGTTAATTCTTAATAATGGAATTGATATGTTGGATCATTTTTCTTTTCATACTGGACTAGCTTATACTTATCCGCATTGGTTATATGATGTTTTTATTTATTTAATATATCACTTATTTGGATATACAGGTATATATATTTCTTCGATGGTTCTTGTTTACATATTACTTGTTCTTGTTTTTAAAATTAATCTTAGAAACACCAAAAACTATTCAATATCAGCTTTTGGAACATTTTTATGTGCGCTTGCTATTAGTGGATTTGTAACCGCTAGAGCACAACTTGTAAGTTTTATTCTTTTTGCTTGTGAACTATATTTTATTGAAAGTTTTTTAAGAAGTGGTAAGAAAAGATACTTAGGGGGATTATTATTAATATCTTTAATTTTATGTAACGTACATGTTGCTGTTTGGCCATTTTATTATATTTTATATTTACCTTATTTAGCAGAATATTTAATAACTGTTATTTGTAAGAAAATTAAGTTAAAGAAAGAAAATAAGTTTATTAATTATCTAAAAAAGAAAATTATTCTCGAAGAAAACAAGAATATTAAATATTTGTTTATGACAATGCTTTTAAGTTTTGTTACTGGGCTTATTACACCAATTAAATTTACACCTTATACTTATTTTATTAAAACTGCTATGGGTAATAGTCAAAAATATATTATGGAGCATCAGATGTTAGGTTGGAAAGAAAGCCCATTTACGATAATTATTGCTGCCGAGACATTATTTTTTATGTTTTTTAATAGATCCAAATTAAGAGATATTTTTATGGTCTTTGGGCTTGTATTTATGACAGTTATGTCGATTCGTCATATGGCATTATTAGCTTTAATTGGAACAATGTGTTTTGCACGAATATTTAGTATTTTTATTGAAGATTTCTTACCAAACGCTGATGATAAGGTCGTGGGATTCTTTTATAAAAAACCGGTGGCTATTGTTAGTTTCTTCTTTGTCATTATCTTTATGGGCTTTATGCTTAATTATAATTTAAAGAAAGAATTTATTGATCATACGAAATATCCAGTTGAGGCTGTTAAATATATTAAGAAAAACATCGATATATCTACGATGCGGCTTTATAATGAATATAATTATGGTAGTTATCTAATACTTAATGATATTCCAGTATTTATTGATTCTAGGGCTGATTTATATACAAAACAGTTTAGTGGACTAGACTATGATATTTTAGATGATGCTGAATTTATTATTAGTAATTATCAGAATAAATTTGAGTTTTATAAGATTACCCATGCACTTTTATATAAAGAAGATAATCCTTTATATAAAACTCTTGAAAGTGATAAACATTATGAATTAATATATGAGGATGACTATTTTGCCATATTTGAAAAGACAAGCAGTCCTGAGGTGTTAGTTTCATATGTAGGAAATCCAAATATTGTATTAGGAAAAAAGAAATAGAGAATTACTTCTCTATTTTTTGTGTTCTTTTTGCCATTTATGAATGACTTTATATATTTTATATGAATCTGTGATGGTATTAAAGTGAGAACTCTTATTATTGTCTAAATAAATCGTATCAATTGGTATTTCATGGTATCCCAAGTGTTTATTTTTTAAGTTAAGTAAGACATTCATTTCATATTCAAAGCGATTACCTTTAGTATTTAACATATAATCATTAAGTTCATCTGAAAATGCTCTTAGTCCACTTTGGGTATCATAAATTGATAATCCGGTTACTTTTTTAAAAACTTTTCTTGTGATAGCATTACCTATGCGACTTCTTAGGGGTGCATTTTTGGTCCAATTTCTTTTACCAAGGGCTAGAACGTGGGGATTTTCTTTAACGTAATCACAAAGTTTTAGGGCATCCGATAATTTATGTTGACCATCGGCATCCATAGTAACAACAATGTAGTTATTAGTATAGGTGTCTTCGATATAATTTAAGCCAGTTTTTATAGCATATCCTTTACCCATATTTTCATTATATGATAACACATGGGCATAATTTTTAGCGCTAGTAAAAATATCTTGATAATGTTTACCGGAGCCATCGTCAACAACCACTACTTGATATTTATGATCAATTTCTTTTAAGAGTTTTAATAGTTTACTGTCGGGCTCATAAGCTGGTATTAAGATAATACACTTCATAATCATACCTTCTTTATTTAATTATAACATAAAAAAGATAAATCTTATGGATTTATCTAATTATTATGATAATGGGTGGTTAAAGTTAAAATTTTTCGTTTGATATTTTCACCTTTAATTGACATATTAATTTTGTAAAAGGAATCATTAATACTACTGCTACTCTCGATATCATGCCAATTATCTTTATTTGGTTTACTATTTAGTATTTTTAAAATATCGTTCTTTATTTGTTTGGCTTTAATTTTTGATAATTCTTGTGGCTTAAAAGCACGATAATAGATTGTTTCAGGTATTAGCAAATTAATGTCTGGATCAAAGATATAAGTGCGATTATTAAATTTAAACTTTATCCAGGCATGATCTAATAACTGATTATTTAATGTGTGTAATTTGCCTCTGATTAATTCATCTTCATCTTTAAAAAAGGAAATTACACTTAATGTTGTCTCAAATGGATAATTTGTAACATGTCCATATTTAATCATTTCATTAGCAATTCCTTGGTTTTCATTATCAACTTCGATATATAAACTATCTATAAGTATGTGAACATAGCTCCTTAATAATAAACTTGGTTGATATTTTTTAAGGCATTCAATATAGTTATTCTCTAAATCTGTTTTCATATTTACCTCTATAATTATTTTATAAACTTTCGTGGTACTCTACTTGAAATGGTACATAGTATTTCATAATTAATGGTGTCACACTTATTTGCTAAATCTTCTAAAGTAATTTTATCATTATCCCAAATGATGACTTCATCCCCCACTTTAACATCTTCTAAATTTGTAACATCAGCCATAAAACTATCCATACATATTTTACCAATTATAGGAACTAGTTTATCATTTATAATAACATTCCAGCCATTAGAAAATGTCCTTCTAAAGCCATCTGCATAACCTATTGGAATAGTTGCTACTTTAGTTTCTTTATTGGTAATATAACTTCTTCCATAGCCAATACTAGTACCTTTATCAACAACCTTTAGGAATGTTATTTTAGATTTTAATTTAGTGATTGGTTTTAAGTTGATCTTTTTATAAGTATCATCTGCTCCAGGATAACCATAAAGGATAATTCCTGGTCTAACTAAATTAAAGCGTGCTTCAGGAAAATTAAGTAAGGCATTTGAAGCTGCAGCATGTAAGTATTTTAGTTTTCCTAATTTTGCTTCTACTTTAGATATGGCTAATTTAAATGAAGATAATTGTTTTAAGGTATAATCTGGCTCTGTATCAGCAGATGAAAAGTGTGTATATAGGCCCTCCACTTTAATATTTTTAGGAAGGCTATCTATAAATTTTTCAATTTTATATGGATGAATACCAGTCCTACCCATACCGGTACCAATTTCGATATGGATGGTTACTTGTTTTTTTGTCTTTGCAAGCTCATTTAAAAAGTCATATGAACTAACGCCAACGACCAACTGATATTTAATAATTTTTGGTATTTCACTTTTATATGGTTGATTTAAGATGAAGATTTCTTTTTTGTAACCCGTTTCTCTTAAATCCATACCCTCATCAACTGTAGCTACAGCTACAATGTCAAATTTGTTTAAAACATCTAGTCTTTTGTTTATGTAAGTACCATAGCCATTAGCTTTAATTACGGGCATTAACTTGACATTTTTACCGACTTTTTTACTAATTTCTTTAATATTATAGTCTAAAGATTTCAAGTCAATTTCTAAATATGTTGGTCTAGTAATAGTCATTTTATCTACTTCTTCCTTTTATTTCATAGTCAAATAAATTGATATTATTATCCATAGCAATTTTTACGATTTCTTCATCGCTAGCATGTTCTACATTGATTAAGTCCATAACAGCAGCGGGATTATATTCTCTTGCTGTGCCATAGTATGTTACTAAATCTTCACGTAATGCATCAACATCAATTGTAATTTCCATATTATCACTCCCTACTCGTTATTATATCATATATTCAAATTAATAATTACATATTTTTATACTTTATAGTATAATATTATTTAGGTGAAGATATGAAAAAGAAATTTATTATCTTTGGGGTTATTTTGGTTATATTAGGATTTTCTGTATATTTAGCAATTTATTTTAATTATGATCCCTATAAAATGCCTGAAGATGTTACAATTACTTTAAATGATAATAATTATCCCGTATATGAAAAACATACTAGTAAGGAGTTAATTAGTGATAGTAATGTCTTAATAACTTCCGAAGATGAAATACTTAAAAATGATACGATTGGCGATTATACTTATACTTTGTCATATAAATATAAGAAAAGAAACTATAAATATGTCATTAATTATCATATTATTGATGCGACTAGCCCAATTTTTATTAGTGCACCAAAGACATTGACCATTACATATGATGATGAAAAAACTTTATGTGAGAAAATAGTTTATGCCGATAATTATGATAGTATTCCAGAATGTAAAATAAATGGTGAATATGATAAAACGAAAATTGGTACTTATAATGATTTAGAATATGTAATTAGTGATATTTCTGGTAATGAAAACAAAAAGACATTTAATTTAAATGTTGTAAGTAAAATTACAAGTAGTAATAATTACACTACACCGAAATACCTTTATATGAATGATATTATTAATAATTATAAAACTGAAAATACAAGTATTGGGATCGATGTGTCTAAGTGGCAAGGAAGTGTTGATTTTAAGGCTGTAAAAGATGCTGGAGTAGAATTTGTAATTATGAGAATTGGTTCACAAAGAGATCCTTCTGAAGAAATATCTATGGATGTTAGATTCAAAGAATATTATAAAGCAGCTAAAGAAGTTGGTTTAAAGATCGGTGTCTATATCTATAATACAGCCATATCAAAAGAAGATGGAATAAAGACTGCTAAATGGGTAATGAATGAATTAAATGGTGATAAATTAGATTTCCCAATTGCTTATGACTGGGAAAATTGGACTAACTTTATGGATTATAAGATATCTTTGCATACGTTAAGCGAAGCTTATTTAGCATTTGAAAGTGAACTTAAAAATAATGGTTATGATGCGATGCTTTATAGTTCAAAATATTATTTAGAGAATGTTTGGTTAGATTATCAAGATTCTAAAATATGGCTTGCTCACTATACCAGTAAAACTGATTATAAAGGGACTTATATGATGTGGCAGATGACATCTCTTGCTAGAATTAATGGAATAACTGAAAATACAGTCGATATTGATATTCTATATAAATAAAAAAGCACTTAATAGAAGTGCTTTTATTTTTCTTTACTTTTCTTTAAGAAATCATAGATAAGACCTAAGCCATAGAATAATGATAGAGCTAAGATATAGCCGCCAATTATTGGAACGATACTTAATAATCTAATTAGAACGATACCGATAGCCAAAGCTAAATACATATTATCTTTCTTAAATAGTTTATTAGCAATAACATTACCAATGACATAAGCAGTAAATAGTGTTCCTAGGTAAACGGCAATAAAGTACAATGCTAATACAATAAGGGCAAGTGGCGTTAAGAATCCAGTAATCATTGCTAAGATAGCTACGATTGGTACTATGAATAATACACAAAAGCCAATACATGCAGTTTTCGCTATATAACCGAAATGTAGATCTAACTTATCTAATTTATCTTTTGCTTTAGGAATAAAGTTTAGTAGACATACCATAGTAATAAATGCGGCAATAACACTTACAACAAAGGCGTAAGCACGTTCTTTAAAACCATACTCAATATTAATTTGTTGAGCTTTTTTAGCTATTTTATTACCAATTGTTGCTTCATCTAAACCTATTATTTGAGAATCTTCATAATATGTTAAAGTTCCATTAATTACTGTATTCTCGTCAAAAATAATTTTTTCAGCTAATAAGTAGGCATCACCATTAATGGTAACTCCACTTAGATCAATACTACTACCGCCTGCTCTTAAATCTCTTGGTATGTTTGTCTTTATAGTAATTTTATTACCTGCTACATAAGTATCGCGACCAATAGTTGTGTTATCAGTGATAGTTACTTCATTACCTGCAACTAATAAATCTTTTTCAATATTACCACTAATAGTTACCATATTACCAGCATACATACCATATGTGACATTACCTTCAAAAGTTACAATGTTACCGGCAGCAAAAGCAATACCATCAATTGTAGCTTTACTTATTACTTTATTACCAGCAACAAAACGTAGACTTTCATAGGTTCCTTCTTCAGTAATATTTTCTCCTGCTTCAGATACTTCTAAAGCATAAACATTACTGATAGCAAAAAACATTATTAGTAAGACACTAAATAAACTTAAAATCTTCTTTTTCATTTTCACTCCTCCATAACAATTATATCACAAAACTATTTGAATGATAATTCTTTAATGCTATCAATATCAATATTATAAATATCTTTATAAATGTCTTGACAATTTAGGGCTGTTATTTTTTCTTCAGAAACATTTAACTTTTCTAAAATGGTATTAATTTCTATTTCATTCTTACCTTCAATTTCCATATAAGTAGGTATTAATGGCCAAGAATCGATGTCAATTTCAATATCATCTAACATATATCTTATTCTTTTATTTTCTTGGTATCCTCTATGATGATAACCCATAAGTTTTAACATATCATTAGTCTTTTCAAAATCAGATACGATAATTTCTAATTCTTTTGTACCATCAATAGTATTCTTTTCAACATTTTTATAAGTTAATGTTGTTTCTATACCATTGGTTCTTAATCTAAACCAGGCATTTTCATTTTTAGGGTTCGTATCATAGACATATCTTTTTTGTAACCATTCCCCTACTTTTTTAGCCCCTAGTGTTTCAAGTTTTTGAATTATTTCATCAGTATTAATTTCTAATACTCTTATTTCATATTCAATATTCATATTTCCTCCATAAGTTTATTATATAATTAATTAAAAGCAATTTCAACATCAATATCTTGATCCATATAAGCAATATAAAGAAATATTAGGCCACTTACAACAATAAATAAAGAACCAATGGCTGATAATTCCGTTAATTTTCTTTTCTTTAAAGTATCTGTTGGCTTTAAGGCATTAACATCTTTCATAGAACTTATAAAAAAATAGAAATATGCGATAAGTAAAATAGTAAATATTTTAATCATTACTTCTCTATATTTATTTTTACAATTTATATCATTATAGAGAAAATAATCCTTTTCTAAACTATTTGAATACCAACTAGCTATTATAATTAAAATATAGATTATCCAGATGTTATCTTCATTATAAATGTCTGTTAATTTATTATTTATTTCGTTATAATTCATACTTAATTTTATGAATTATAAAAGAAAAAAGCACTTTAATAGTGCTTCTTATTTATAGATTGCTATAAAATGTGTACCGTGTATTACTTTATATTTATCTCCTACTTTATACATTTTGCCATTTACAGTATTAAACCATCCAACAAATTTTTTATTTTTAACATTCTTGGGTTTCTTTAATGTATAAATATCGCCCTCTTGATATAAATGTTTTTTGTAATTTTTAATGTTATCATCACTAGTTGTTACCATCCATATTCTATTACCTTTTTTATCAACCATTGGAGGTACTGCTTTATCAGAATTTAACTGTGTTTTTAATAAATATTCAATTAATTCTGGGGTTGTAGCATAACCTAAATTAACAAACAATTTAGTTTCATTTCCACGAGAACCATAATATAGATAATATGGCATTATCGATAAATCACTATAATTATATAGTGCACCTTCAGTACTAATTATTTCTTTTCTAATTGAAGGCCACTTAATATTATTATCAAATCCATACATATTTGATAATGTTACGCCAGGAACTATTTGATCTGATGTCGTTATGATATCTTCGGATATTACATTATAGTAAATTGAAGATGCAATGTAATAATATTTTACTTTTTCATTTATAGTTTCTACTTTAGTAACTTCAATTGGCACTATTTCACCATTTACTTCTTTGGCAACTTTAGTGCCTACTTTAATATATCCATTTTCATCATAAATATTTATAAACTTGTTGTCATCTAGGCTAAACACTTGGTGAAGACCGACAGTTTTTAATACTGTTCCATCACTAAATGTAGTTTTTTGATATGAGCCTGATTCATAACTTTTTTCTATCCATAATGGATATTCATATGTTAAACTTCCCGTGTCATATGACCATACGCTAAGTAGATCATAATATTTAATATCTTCAATATTTTTATATGTTCCATCATATAATTTTATTTTTGTTCCTTCGACTAGACATGTAGAACTAGCAGCAGTGGCATTTAATGAAATATCACCTGTAACATTGAATACCTTTAAGGTCGCTGATGTGTTTGTATCTTTAGTATATGTATAGTAACTAGTGGCTGAAGAATTAGTTCCTAATGTTGTTCCTCCCATACTGACACTATTCATACTATTAGGAACTCTATCACCATTCATTATTGATCCTGTTGGAGTCATCGTGCATGTATATGTTTGATTTAAAAAAGCTTCGGTTGTATTACACTTTAATTGAGTTAAGCCACTAGTATTGACAGTAAAGCGCCATTGGAATTGAGCAGCCGTTGTTTTTGAGACATATGGACTATTAGATTGACTTTCGTAAGATGCTCCACTGTTATGATAATTATCTTCACCATAAACAACAACATAGTATGATCCGTCATCTAAAGTACCTGATGTTGGGAATGTCGTCGAAAATTCATTTGAACCGACGGTTTTTGAATCTATCAAAGTATTACTTGAATTATATAGTTTGACAGTAAAATTTAATAAGCCAGAGCCACCTTGATTATCTTGGCCACTCCAAGTTGCTCTTAGTTTACCAACAGCTGGATAACTATTAGATTCTTCGTTATACATAGCTAGAGCGGCATTGCTGACTGATGGCGGTGTAGTATCAACACCAGCACTGATATCAACATTAAGAGTTAATGTACCAGCATTATAATTGGCCATACCATCAGATACTAACAAGACATTCATCGTAGCTGTATTATCTCTAAACATTGCACCACTACTTTTTTGAACGTATATGGTATATGTATCCGTTGCTCCACCATTAATGGTTAGATTACTTAAGCTTTGATTATTACTACCAATTATAGTAAAGTTTGAACTACTTGATGTAAGACTATAAGTTTTAGCATTTTCATAGGTATTTGTAACTGTTACACTAAAGGTTGCGCTCGTATTTGGTGAACGTAAATCTCCAGTATTAGGTGAAACAGTTGCAGTTAATGTACCTTGTTCTACGGTTGGTGAAGTTGTTTCAGCTTCACCTGAACCGCTAGCACCGTATGTACCATTTGGGTTATTGGCAATTAAGTTTAGTTTTAATTGGAAATTCTTAGTTGTTCTAGCTGGAATGGTCTCCCCTTGAGTAACGCCAATAAGTTCAGGCTCAATATAAGCAATATCTTCATCTGAACTAGCAGTAATCTCGGGATTAAAATCGAAACCGTTGAAGATATATGATTCATAAAATTCATTTTTTAGAGTTACATCATATACAATATAGAAATCATTAGTCGTGGCATTAGGGGCTCTTTGGAATGTAATATCAAATTCAGCTGTTGTGCCATTTGGTGCTGGAGGGGTATTATCGGTTGCATTGACACTACTATTGTATGTGATACTGGTTATAGCAATTTCACCATAATGTGGTGTACAAGTTATATCGCTACTTATACCATTAATAGTTAAGATGTCATTAGTGTATGACTGTGAAGTGTATGAACCAGCAACATCAATTGTTTTAGGCCACTTTGAGGTAAATTCATGAGTGAATTGTTCACCGCTTGCAACATAACCTAAAACAGTACCATCATAAGTAATGGTGAATTTATTAAGGAAGACTAAATCACTTCCGATATTATTAACTGTCAAAGTATGATTGCTATAGTTATATGTTGAACAATCACCGCTAATTTTAGCCATTCCATTTGGATAGTTTGAAGTGAAAGTATATGTAAAGTTTGTGCCCTCTAGGGCTTCACCGATTACGTTACCTTCATAAGTTATCGTATATACTTCCTTAAAAGTTAAATTAACTTCCAAATTGGTATTTATTGTACTACTTCCATTGTTAGTGATAGTAATATCAAACGTTTTAGATACGCCATTAGTACATACACCACTATCACATATTTTTATATAGTTACTGGATGAAACGTTTGATGTTAAACCACTAATGGTATTATTACCATTTGTAAATGTAACTTCGGATACGGCAACAGGAACATTGCCTAAATTGGTAGCAGTTACGCTATAAGTTACACTTTCACCAGCTCTAATATATACAGAATTAAGAATACTGTTGGTATTATAATCTAGATCGGTAACGGCTCCACTCCCGGTTGTTACACCATTTATTCTGACTACTTTATATACTCTGACATGGGCAACAATGTCGGTAATGGTAAACTCATCAGAAAAAGCGGCATAACTAATAGTTAAACCAAAAACAATCAGTAAAAGTATTACTGTTACGATGGTTATTCTAGTACCATAATTTTTTGGTCCCTTTTTGCTGTCCATATCTTATTATTCCCTTCATATTTCTATCTATTATCTATCTAATAAAATTTTACCACAAAATCTAGTATTTAGCAATTAAAAAAAGAAACTTACGTTTCTTATTTTATATCATTCATATTCTCAGCATCAACTTTCATAATGTAAATTACATTATTGTGGCTAATGTAGAAATAACAAAGTTCATGTTCTGTTACTTCATAATACATAATTGGTACTTGTAAGTTATCGTGAATATCAAGTAATTCTGAAAATTTACTAATACTAATTATTTCTCTATCTTCAAATGATAGTAAGGTTGATGATTCAGCAATTAATCTATCGTATTCTTTTAAGATTTTGTTAACATATTTATCATATTCACTTTTTTTGACTTTTAACAGGTTAAGATTACGCATTCCTTTAACCATCATCATTAATGCTAAACCAATTAAAACTATTGCACCAATCAATGGAATAAAATCTTTAACTGATAGTTTACTCTTTTTAATGATATTACTTGTTTCATTTATCTTTTTATAATCTAAGCTAATATCAACAGCTCTTTCTGATAGTGGAATATCCAAACTCATAGTACTACTGCTATCTAAGGAGAAATCGCTATTGGCAGCATTCTTTTTACCAATCAACATATAAATTGTTAATTTGCTATCAGAGTCAACGCCATATTGATTTTTAAAGCCATTTGCTAGGGAATTATAATATGGATAATCAACACTTATCGTTTCTTTAATATTTTTTGTTCTAGCAGCTTTCATATCAACTGTTTTATTATCAAGTAAGACGTAAGTTTTCTCAAAATATGATTTTGTTCCAGTTGGATTACTGATTGATAATTTACCAACTATTTTATAATCAAAGACAAGATCTTCTTTATCTTCACTTTCAAAATTATAATCAAAATCAACTTCAATTTTATTAATCAAACTAGCTACATATAACATATCTTTGCCAAGATACTCATTTTCATAGAAATCATTTTTTTCTAGATATACACGATAGTCTAAATCACTTTTCTCACTATATTTAATTATTTTTTCATTTCCAAAATCAAGTGATTTTATTAAAAGTATTGTGCCAGCAATGATAAGAATTAAGAAAACAACTGCATCGAAAATCAAACGTTTCATAATTTTAGAACGCTTTGATTTAGTTATAGTAGTTGTTTTGCTTATATTTGTTTTCTTCATTTGGCACCTCCTTTTTATTCAAATACTTTATTTGAAAACTTTGCTTAACCATACGGTTGGTAAGCCAATGTATGGAATTGCTATCTTTACATCTCCCAGAATTGTATCTGGATAAATTATATAATTGTCTTTATCTTCATTGGCATCGCCTTTGGTGTAGAAATAATAATCATCACCTATTATAACGATATCACAAAGCCTATGAACGACGACAACTTTACCATATTCATATGCAATTATATCGCCAACTTCTAGTGTTTTATAGTCTTTATGCTGGTCGACAATGACAACGTCACCAACATTTATTTTAGGAAGCATACTACCAGTTGCTACAGCAATGGCATAATACCTAAAATATCCACTAACAAAGTATGCAAGCGTAAAGACTAATAATGCTAGAATTGGGATTTCAATGTATACTCTCTTTTTCACATAACTAATTGGAACATTTCTTTCTCTCTTTTTAAAGAATGAATATGTATTATACATTAAGACAAATGGGTATAAGAATTGAATTAATGACTGAATATATAAACCATTATTTGGTGCTATTGGTAAGAATACGTTATATAATGTTACCACTAGTAACCAGAAGATATTTGGTTTTGGTCCCACTTTCTTAGCAATGTATGTACATACAACATTATTACTAATAACCGGTAATATCGTTAGGGCGATATATAAGAATTTACTATAAGCGCTACTCATACTTGCTGAAGCTATACTTGGTGATAGTTCAATCAAAACAAAAATTATAAAAGTAGTGGCTGTAAGTAATTTTGAATTCTCAGTTTTATTTAACATTTGACTTCTTAAGTATTCACGCAATACTATCATAGCAATATATGGAATAATAAATGTTCTAAAACCAAAGAATGTTAAATAATTTGTTGGTTTGTAGAAACCAATAAAGATACCCATAACATAATATATGATAAATGATATTAAGAGGATTATTATCATGTTCATAATAATATCTTTAATATATCTATGCCTATCTTTTTCTAAACCAAACAAGAATCTGAAAATTATTAGTAATGCTATTAGGAAAATATCCATATAGTAATAATTGCCTAATATATTTAATATAAAACTATTTAGAGCAAGAATAATGATTAAAGCAACGTCGAATATTATTATCTTTTTGTAACTCCTTTTCATTTTCTTTTCCTCCAAATAATCTTATGTAAATATATTAATGCAGTAATTATATTACTTTATTAATATATTTATTATTATAGTTATTCATATTAGCTAGCAGGTGCTGATGAATAATTATGTGTAATTGTTGGTATTGTAATTGTTGTATCTTGGTCTGTAGTTGCTCCAGTATAAGCAATAACTACGCTAACTGTAGCAGTTCCACCATTTGCAGCAATAGTTGCTGTATGTGTTGATGAACTTGCACCGTTTGATCCAGCAGGAATTGTCATTGTATCAGTGTTTCCACCAGCAGCTACGCTTACAGTAACAGTTGTTGCATTACATACGTTAGTTTCGTTTGTTGTTTTGTTGCTACCAGAAGATGTGCAAGTTAAACCAGTGCTTGTAGATAAACTTGTTAAATATGCAATATATGCAGAAGCATTAGTTACAGTAGCTGTACAAGTAATTGAAGTTGAAGTGTTTCCTAGAGGTACACTTATACCATCCCAAGTATCAGCGTCAGTAAATGTTCCAGCAACGGCGCCAGTAACGGCTCCACCGCCTGTTGTATAAGCACATTTAGGGCTTTGATCTGTAATTTGCGTATAAGCTAATCCGTTAGTAGTATTATCAAATACTGAAGAAGCATCTGAAGCATTAGCAGTAGCACTAGCATTAGTAATTGTCAATGTGTCTGCGAATGCAGCGAAACCTACTGATAATGCGACAACAGCAATAGCTAAAGCGACAATAGCAATAATTTTTCCGCTTTTGTTTTCCATTGTCTCACCTCCTAACTTTGTTAAATGTCTTGGGAACTTCATCATATAAGCCATAATGTTTGTTCCCAAAACATTAGGCTAGGAAATAATCCTAACACACATTTTCAATATGTGTTACATACGTATGAATAGGCCTACTACTCCTACCATACATAAAAATGATATCATATTTTTAATAAAAAGTATATATTTTTTACAAAAAAAAAAATTATTTTTTTGTACACTTTTATGTTATAATCATCTTAGATAGGATGATATTATGAGTAGAATTAATACTTTTATTAATAATTTAAAAGAAATGCGTGAACAAGCAATATCACTACAAAACGAATTAAATATTAAAAGAGCAAATAATGACATTGACCAATTCTATGAAGATAGTCTTAAAGTTAGCAATATGAATGATGGTATGGTTGTAATTATTTTAAAAGACAAAGTAATTAAAGAAAAAGCGCCAAATGGACTAAGTCATCGTAAAGTTGCTCAAGATGTTTTTGACAGTTTACCATTAAGGCATATCGATTTATCAAAATCACCTGGTGATTTTGGTGATGATATAGCCAAAGAGTATGATTGTATTTTTATTAGATTAGTTTCGATTTTAAATGGTTCTTCAATTATCTATTGTCCAGAAGAATGTAATGAATTTCAGATTACGGAATTAGAAAAATTTAATCAACTCTTAAGGACTTTTAATGCTAATAAAAAGGATATTTATAAAGCAGATGTGTTATTTAAAATTAATGACTATGAAGGTAACAGCATCGATGAATTAATTGAGATGTTAAAAGAAAAAAAGCAAATAAAAAAGAGTACTTAGTACTCTTTATTTTTATATGGTAGCGCCGGGGAGATTCGAACTCTCGACCCTGCGGGTATGAACCGCATGCTCTAGCCAACTGAGCTACAGCGCCATAAAATTGAAAGCAATAATAATATATCATAAATTAATGTTTTTGACAAGTATTTTTAATAAAAAAACCATATTATAAATATGGTTGTAATAATTCTATATTAATTTCTCCAAATCTTTTTAGTTCTTTGGCTAGTTTTATAATGCCTTTATCAGCATCATCTTTATATTTTTCAATTTGTTTGTCAATATCGATGTTACCCATTGTAAATCCTCTAATTAAAATATCTGCTATCTTAGCATCACTATTATCTTTCATAAATTCCATATCAAGAGCAATTGATGAAGATATATCGGCTACTAAACTGACACCTTTAGGTGTTACTTTATTCTTTTTTAATAAGGCTTTTGATTTTTTTAGAAAATTTTCATATCCTTTTAGTTCACCCTCCACTATTTTTTTAATTTTATTATCACTATTATTCAATAATCTAATTAATTTTGTTGTTGATTTAACTCCCATATCTGCATTTTTATAAATGTACATTAATAATTCATTATTTTCGTTCATTTTATCACCATTAGTATTATTTGCGCTATTTCTTTTTTTATACAAAAAAGAAGTTTTAAATATTAAAACTTCCATCTTTAAAGATTGTAATTTCTTGATTATTATAGGTTTTAGCAGTGATATTTAAATCCTTAGTTCCTATCATGATATCAACGTGATTTTTTGATTTGTTGTACCCCTCTTCTTCTAACTCTTTATCTAGTAAGTCATTACCTTTTTCTAAGCATTCTTTAAATCCTCTACCTAAGGCAATATGACAACTAGCATTTTCATCAAATAAAGTTTCATAAAATAAGATATTAGATAAGGCGATTTTACTATTTTTATCAACTAAGGCACATTCACCTAGCATGTTAGACTCATCATCAGTATCAATTATGTTTTTTAGTTCTTCTTTACCGGTTGTTGCATCGTAATTAATAACTTTTCCATCTTTAAATTCTAATTTGATGTTTTCAATTTTAACACCAGCATGAATTAATGGTAATGATGTATACACTACTCCATTGGTTTTGGTTTTATCAGGGGTAGTAAATACTTCTTCAGTTGGTATATTAACAATTGGTTCTCTACCATTAATTATGCTTGATCCACCACACCAAATAGCCCTTTTTGATAGACCTATAGTTAAATCAGTACCCAAACTATTTTGATAATGTAATTCTTTTATTTTTAGATTTGTTAGTTTTAAACACATTTCTTTATTATTTTGCATTTTTTTATCCCAAGCAGTTAATGGGTTATCTTCATTAATCAAACAAATATCAAATATTAGATTCCATAGGTCCTTTTTGGGGTTTTCGCTTTGGGGAAATAATAGTTTACCCCAAGCATCAGTAGAAACAGATGCAATACACCAATCTATTTGGTTATTAGCTTGTTTTTCACGATATACTTCTCTGGTATGAATTGATTCGTTTGTAGCCACCTTTATCTTTTTTGAATCAATATCGTCCATAATACCTGGATGGTATGTTGTTAAAAATAAGAAGGCGGCATTCTTTTTAGCATATTCATTATGAATACTTTTATGCCAAAAATTACTTTTTTTAATTGATTCATTATTATAATATTTTAATTCCGTATGTTTAAGTTCTTCATCATACCAGTCAAAATAAATATCGTCTACACCTAAAGAACATGCTACTTCAGTTAATACTCTTACAAAATCAATAGCTTCAATCGGAGCATTAATTAGTAGTGGTTCATTCTCGTTAATACATAAACCCCTTTCTAAAAGTAAATGGGCATATTTATAATACTTCTCTTTCATTTTTACCTCTATTCATTATTTACTTTTTGTAAAAATTCTTCTTCATTCCAAATTGGAATATTTAAAGATACTGCTTTTGTGTATTTGCTACCAGGATTATCGCCAACAATTACGGCATTTGTTTTAGCTGATACGCTACCAGACACTTTGCCGCCCAAGTTTTCAATAATAGTTGTAGCTTCTTCACGAGTTGTATTAATTAATGTGCCAGTTAAGACAAATGTTTTACCTACAAATTCTTCACTTTCGTGATAGTTATTATTGATATATTCCATATTAATATTATTCTCTTTTAGTGTGTTTATGAGATTAATATTATTCTCATCGCTAAAGTAATCAATGATACTTTTAGCTATAATGTCACCTATATCATTGATGTTTGATAATTCTTCGTAAGTGGCACTCATTAAGGAATCAATATTTTTATAGTTTCTAGCTAAGATTTTAGCTGTTTTAGCGCCAACATGTCTTATGCCTAATGCAAATAATAATCTTTCTAGGGAATTCTTTTTTGAATGTTCAATACTTGCAAGTAGTTTGATAATGCTTTTTTCGCCAAAACCTTCAAGACTCATAAGTTCATCTTTATATTTATCTAAGTGATAAAAATCAGCTGGTGTTTTAATATAACCCATATTATAAAAGTCTTCGACAATATTATCACCAAAACCTTCAATATTCATAGCATCTCTACTTACATAATGAATTAAGTTCTCAATGTGTCTTGCTGGGCAATGATTGTTTGGGCAAAAGTAATTGGCATCTTTTTTGATTAACTGGGTGTTACACATTGGGCAACTATTAATCATTTTAAATGGTTCTAAGTCTTTAGTTCTTCTTTCTATTTTAACGTAAGCTACTTCAGGGATGACATCACCGGCTTTTCTTACAACGATTACATCACCTACCCGAATATCTTTTTCTTTACAATAATCTTCATTATGAAGTGTTGCTTTTGATATTAATGATCCATCAACATGAACTGGTGAAAAAATAGCATTTGGTGTAATCTTTCCAGTACGACCAACTGTAAACTTAATTTCTTTTAGGGTTGTTAAAACTTCTTCAGCTGGAAATTTATATGCAATTCCCCATCTTGGAACTCTAGTTGTATAACCTAGTTTTTCTTCATCTTTTAAGTTATCTACCTTAATAACGACACCATCAATGGCAAAAGGTAAACTTTTTCTTTTTGCATGAAGTGATTCAATTTTTTTAATCATCTCAGAAATTGTATTAGCAGTTGTATTTAATTTATCATTAGTTAAGAAACCTAATTCTTTTAAAAATAATAGCGATTCTGACTGTGTTTTTAATCCATAATCTTCGGGATTAGGAATAAAGTATGCCATAAAATCTAGATTTCTTTTAGCTGTAATTTTACTATCTAATTGCCTTACACTACCAGCAGCAGCATTTCTCGGATTAGCAAATGGAGATTCACCTGTTAGTTCTCTTTCTAAATTAGCTTTTTCGAAGGAATCCTTGCTCATATAGATTTCGCCACGGACCTCAATATCGATATCTTTAGTTAATCTTAGTGGCACTGTTTTAATGGTCTTAACATTTAAAGTGATATTTTCACCAGTTACTCCATCACCACGAGTAGCTGCTCTTACAAGAATACCATTTTTATAAATTAATGAACCGGATAAGCCATCCATTTTAGGTTCTAGAGTATATACTGGATTAGGAATAACTTTTCTGATACGTTCATCAAAGGCCATTATTTCTTCTTCATTAAAGATATCGTCAAAAGATAACATTGGTTTTTCATGGGTTACTTTTTCAAATTTATCGATAGCATTTCCACCAACTCTATTAGTTGGAGAATCAGCTCTTTTTAGTTCTGGATATTTTTTTTCAAGTGCCAACAATTCCATATAATAGTCATCATATTCTTGGTCGGTTATTGTTGGATTATCTAAAATATAGTATTCATAACTAGCTTTATTTATTATTTTTATTAATTCATCCATTCTTGCTTCAATCATCATTATCACCTATTAATATTATATCACAAAATAGATAGTTCAAATTAAAAAGCAACAATTAAATTGTCGCTTTTTATTATTAAACTAATTCTAAGATAACTTTAAGAGCGTTATCTCCTTTTCTTTCACTCATTTTAACGATTCTAGTGTATCCACCATTTCTTTCTTTATAACGTGGAGCTAATTCATTAAATACTTTTGAAACAGCTGCTTCATCATTATGTAAGAAAGCTAAGGCTAATCTACGAGATACAAGTGAACCATTTTTTCCGTAT
>JAEEGL017276407.1_pt1 | contig 33637 bp, 21 predicted proteins | sample 9134231 | NCBI WGS metagenome assembly JAEEGL01 (sample SAMN16246548, study PRJNA631951) | gut metagenome | biome: gut microbiome; feature: rumen; material: fiber-attached | host: Bos | place: Iran: Karaj | collected 2018-10 | reverse complement strand
CTGCCGGGTTGCCCCATTCGGACATTCGCGGATCAATTCCTGTTTGCGGATCCCCGCGACTTTTCGCAGCTTACCACGTCCTTCTTCGCCTCCGGAAGCCTAGGCATCCTCCGTTCGCTCTTCCTTCCTTTCCCTTTCTTGCTCCATCTTTTTCCCGATCCCTGCGTCGGCCGTCGCTCTGCGCTCCTCACAACCGCATGGTTGCTGCGTCGCTCATCGCTCGGCCGCCTTGGGCTCGGAAAAAATCTGAAGCAATAAATTGTGCCGCGAGCCAGCATTGCGCCGACCCGGGCGGGATGAAGAAATGTAAGTAACTTTCTTCGTGAATCAATTTTACTTGATTGCTCTTGCCTTTTCATGAAATTGTAGTCTTGCAACTCGAAAAAACTCTAATAATTTTTTACTCTTGTCACAGACTATCTCTTTCTGCTTCGTTTCGCCATCCCTCGCGGGACGGCTACCTCGTTTTCTTTCTCTCAGTATTGTCAAAGACCGTTTTTTGTACCCAAATGGGCCTAAAAAAGTCCCCTCCTCTCGGAGCGGGAATGCAAAGGTAGAACATTTTTTTTGATTTGCAAAATTTATTTCAAAAATTTTCAGAAAATTTGTATCTTCGCATAAATATAAAAAATATGAAAAAGATTTGTCTGGTTTTGGCGGCGGTCGTCGCTTTATGCGCCTCAACGAACATCGGGGCCCAAAAGGTAGAGTATCTGGGACAGTTACAGGGAGAAAACCATAAGATGAAGGGGCACTCCTACCAGGGAATGGACGTCTATGGCAATTATCTCGTAAGCCTTCAGGACAAGGGAATCGCCACGATCTACAAGTTATCGGGAAAGAAATACACCCGGACGGGCCAGTTTCACCTGGCCTCCTACGACCCGGTCAACCATGCTAACGTGCTCAGTTTCGGCTGCGACAAATACGACCGCAAGGATCCTTTCCCGCTAGCCTACATCAGCCAGTGCCACAGAAAGCCATACAACGGGATGAAAGATGTGCTTTTTGTCGAACGCATCGCCCCGGACATGCAGTCCTCCACCCTCGTTCAGACCATCTTGTATGACGACACTGTAGGCGATTTCGGCTATGCCCTTCAGTGGGTGATCGACCAGCCAAACCGGATTCTCTACGGCTACGGCAACACCGTCAACAACACCGACCCGGCCAACCGGCACCGCGTGATCAAATTCCGCCTTCCCTCCCTGAAGGACGGAGAATTCGTCACGCTGAAGCCCGAAGATGCGCTGGAAGACTATCTGATCGAGGAGGTCTCCGGTTTCAGCTTCAATCCGATCGGCCAGGGCCTGTATGTCTACAAGGACAAACTCTATATGCCTACGGGCGTCGGCGGATATGATACCCCTTCTATACTATATATATGGGATCTTGTCGGAAAGACAATGGAGGTCGTCGACCTCGTCCGCTGCACCGCGGGTGAACTGGAGGACATCGGCCGCTACAAAGGCAAATTCATCCTCCAGGGCCAGGAAGGCCTGTTCCTCGTCAAGAGCCTGAAGTAAACGGCCAGCGCCTCAGGTCATCCCAGCCGTCGCTGCGGAAAGGCCCTGCCGGAATACCCCAGCAACTATAGAGATTCCCTTCCGACCAATTTCTGAAACAATATCTCACGGCCACGGGAGACGGCACGTCGGGGCTGCTGATAACGATGGTCTTAACGTCTTTCATCCTGGCCTTTGCCGGATGGAACAACTTGTCATCTCCAGCCAGTTCAAATCCCGTGATATCCTGCCCCCAGGGAGAAAGGCCCATCGCATCCGTTTTCATCGTAACGAATGCCTTTCCATCCTCAAACTTTACGCTCTCGAAAGAAGGGGCCACCGGATTGATGCCCTTAAACCCGTAATCGTTCACCAGGGCATGATAAGCCAGCCGGTAGCCGACCTCCTTCTTCTTTCTGGGATGAATGGAGCCACACTCGCCCAAATCCATCGTCGTAACCATGCCGCTGCGGGGAATTTCTTCCAGGCACTTCTGCTGTGCTTCGCAGAAATATCCGGACGTGAAATCCTCTTCCCCTTCCTGACGGTACGGAGCGATCTGCACATAGTAGAACGGAGCCTCCGGATTGTTGAAAAGCCGGCGCATCATGGAAACATATTCTTTCTGAAGCCTCACGTACTGCTCGGGCCGGTACCGGTTGGATTCGCCCTGATACCAAAGCATTCCCTTAAAGGTAAAAGGGATGAGCGGGGTTATCTGGCCATTGAAAAGCGTACAGGGAGACTGGTTTTTACGCTTCGGGAGATCTTTTCCGTCCAGGAAAGAAAGATCGAACTCTCCGGGGAAAAGATTGTCGAGCGTTTCCCTGTCCATCCAGGTTTCGATGGTGGAGCCTCCCCATTCGGAAATAAGAAGTCCTATGGGAACATGCAGCATCTCCTGCATTTTGAGCGCAAACCAATAAGCCGTCGCACTGGTGGAAGCGACGGCTTCCGGGGTATTCTCCTTCCAGGAACCTTCACAGTCATAAACAGGCGTCAGGGAAGCCTTGCGCTTGACGGTACACATTCTTATCGGGCGGACGGGACTCGCCGACATGATGACGTCGACGGCACCTTCGACCGGCTGGTTGCGGAATCCTTTCATCGGCATCTCCATGTTGGACTGTCCGGAACAGAACCAGACCTCGCCGATGAGCACGTTTCGCAAGGTGGTTTTCTCCCCGTCGGAGATGACAACCTCATAAGGACCTCCGGCCTGAGGCGTCTGAATCAAGACAGACCATTTGCCCTCCTTGTCGGGAACGGCGACCGTCTTCCGGGATGTCCATGAAGGACGTATCGTGACATTTTTCCCCGAATCCGTCCAGCCCCAGACAGCAACCTGACATTTCTGTTGCAGAACCATGTTGTCGCTGAAAATGGAAGGCAACTTCACCTTGGAAGAAGCGCTGAAGGTTGCCAAGCTCATCAAAAGAGCCAGGAGAATCGAAATGCGAAATCCTTGCATCATGCCTGCTGCTACTTGATTTCCCACCATTTACCTTGCATCTTTCGGTCCGTGATGCCCGGGCTGAGGCGGTAGAGCGCGCAGCCGTGGGCCGGCACCCTCACCTCCCAGCGCTGCTTGTCCTGCACCTTACCGACTTCTTCCTGGCGCCAGAGGTCACGGATGGTCTGGTCGCCCAGAAGACCCAGATCCCGGGGGACGAAGCTGATGGTATTTTCTTCGTTCTTGAGGTTGAACAAGGCGACCGCCAGGGAACCGTCTTCCAAGCGCTTAACATATACGCATTGGGTCTTACTCGGACCGAAGACGTTGCGGACGCCCATCATTCCGAGCGGATCCTGATTCACTTCCAGCACCTCATTGTTGCACAGCAGGCTAAGGGTAAAATCATCGATGGAATCCAAGTCGCAGCCAAGCAGCAGGGGCGATGCCAGGATGGCCCAAAGGGTAACGTGCGAATACTGCTCCCATGGGGTCAGCCGGGTCCAATGGGCCGTGGATCCCTCCCATCCTCCCACCTGGCCGAGGACCATCATGTCGGCATCCGGCCAGCTGCCCGGTCCGGCATAGCCGACCCAGGCGGATTCCCGGTCAAATGCGATACTGGAGATGCTGGCCCAGGTATCCTGGATATCTCCGGCGGTACGCCAGCAGTTGGCGTACTTTTTCATATCCGGTGCAAGGCAGATGCGGGTGGCGTTTGAGATGCTGTAGACGATATCGCGCCCCGTGGCGTCCAGGGCTTCGCGCATGTCGCGCAGCCACCAGACATCGTTGAGGAACCAGTCGTATTTGAGATAATCCACGCCCCAGTCTGCCCATTGGCGGGCATCGGCACGGGCGAAGGAGTATTTCCCGAAACTCATCAGCTCTCCTTTGTCGTACTTGGACAGGTCCAGTTTGACATTCTCATCCACGCTTCCTTCCTCTACCCACCAGTACTTACCCTCGGGATTGTCGCAGGAGGAGCCGATGTGGGCCGCGTATGTGGCGATCCAAGGGCCGGAGTAGATGCCGAATTTAAACCCGCGGGCGTGAATGGAATCCGCCAGCGCCTTCATGTCGGGGAACTTCCCGTTGGGCTGAATCGCATTGTATTTTCCCCCACGGATTCCCTGCCAGCCGTCGTCGATGTTGACATAACTCCAGCCATAGTCGGCAAGCCCCCTTTCGTCCAGGGCCCTCGCCGCCTGAAGAATGTTGTCTGCCGTCACGCGGTCCCCCCAGCAGTTCCAGGAATTCCAGCCCATCGGCGGAGTGAGGGCTATCTTGTCGCCAATCTCGATGCGCAACTCCCGCGTATCGCTTCCCAACGCATTCGTTGCGGTAATTTGAACCCTGTAGAGTCCTTTCTTGCGGGCCTTGCCGCGGATGATTCCCGTCTTGGCATCAAGCTTCAGGCCGCCCGGAAGCCCCTTGGCGCTGAATTGAACGGGCTTCTGTCCCGAAACGGGAATCCGGTAAAGGAAATCCACCCCGGGATGCGCGCCGTAAACTTTGGGCCCGTTGATGCGGGGCGCGTCGGGAGCCTTCGGCGTAAGGATATAATCGCTGTAATCCGGGGCCTGTTGTGCCACTGAGTACAGGCAGAACAGGAATGCGGAGAGAATGGATACGACCAGATGTTTCATATTATGTATAACGAAATAGGAGGGCAAAACCCTACCGTTGCCAAAGTTAATAATTCTCCTTATTTTTGCCTTATGAAAAAGACGCTTTTTATCCTTCTTCTTGCAAGTTTGTGCACGCTTTGCAATGCCCGTCCGCTAGGGAAATGGGTGGATCCCTTTATCGGTACCGACTACACCGGCCATACGTCGCCCTCCGCCGCCTGCCCGCTGGGGATGGTGCAGCCGGGGCCCCAGAGCGGAAACTATCTCTGGAAGTATTGCAGCGGCTATAATTGGTCCGATCCCCTTCTCGTCGGCTTCACCCAGAACCGCTTGAGCGGAACGGGCTGTCCGTCCCTATGCAACCTGCTCATAATGCCTTTCTCCGACAATCACGGGGCCGATTATGCCAGTCACAAGGCGGATGAAGAAGCCTCTCCCGGCCATTATGCCGTAAATTTGCCCGACAACGGAGCGAAGGTGGACATCACCTGCTCGGAGCGCGTGGCCTGTTACGAGATTACTTATTCCGGGACAGGGCGTCACTTGCTGGTCAATCCGCAATACATCCAACTCCGCAGCAACGACCCCAAGGCCAACATGGCTCGCGGGGTCCTGGCCTGGGAAGGCAGTTCGAGCGAGAACAAGACGCTACGCGGCCACATCAAGGCCAACAGCTGGGTACAGTACGACTTATGGTACGAGATTGCCTTCGACCAGCCGTTCGTCTCCAGCGATACCTTAGTCCTGCACCCGGACTATAAAGCCCCGGCCATTGTCTTTGACTTCGGCCCGGGGAGCAACCCCCTGAAGGTCAAGATTTCCCTTTCCCACACCAGCGCCGGCGGGGCCGCCATCAACATGACGGAAGTGCGGGGATGGGAGTTCAAGAAAGTGCGCAAGAGTGCCGAACGCAAATGGGAGAAAATATTCAAACTCCTTCCCGTTGCCGGCCCTGACGAGATCCTTACTGCGTTCTACACCTCGATGTATCACCTCTATTTCCAGCCCAATGTGATTTCCGACCTCGGAGAGCCGGTGCGCTACTCCACCTTCTCCCAATGGGATACGTTCCGGGCGGCGGATCTGCTGCGCACGCTCCTCACCCCGGAGATCGAAGCGGATGTCGTCTACAGTATGATTGTGGAGGCCGAGGAGCGGGGACATCTCCCAGTCTGGGACTTGTGCGGGAAGGATAATTACTGCATGATTGCCAATCACGCCGTGCCGACGGTGGTCGATGCCTGCCTCCGCGGCCTTCCAGGCATTGACAAGGAGCGCGCCTGGGCCGCCGTCAAATCGTCGCTGACAACTTCGCACCAGAAATCCGACTGGGATCTTTACAACAAATATGGCTATTACCCCTTCGACCTGGTGAAGGAAGAGTCGGTCTCCCGCACGCTGGAGTCCTGCTTCGACGACTGGTGCGCCGCCCAGCTGGCCAAAGCGCTCGGGAAGGAGGAGGATTATGCCTTCTTCGAGGCGCGAAGCCGCAATTACCGCAATTTGTTCGATTCGGAGACGGGATTCTTCCGCGGCAAGGATTCGAAGGGAAAATGGCGGAAACCGTTCGAGCCCGTCCGATGCGCCCACGCCGGCAAGATGGGCGGGGATTATACCGAGGGCAGTGCCTGGCACTATCTGTGGCACGTGCTGCAGGATCCGGATGATTTGATTGCGCTCCTCGGCGGCCCCGATCGTTTTGTAGAGAAACTCGATACCTTCTTCGAGGTTACCCCGCCGTCTTCCCTGACCGGATATAGCCAGGATGTCACCGGCCTGATCGGTCAGTACGCCCACGGCAACGAGCCGTGCCATCACGTCATCTATCTTTACACCCTGGCCGGTCGCCAGGATAAGGCTGCGGAAAGGATACGGCAGGTGTTCAAGGAGTTTTACAAATGCGAACCCGGCGGCCTCTGCGGCAACGACGACTGCGGCCAGATGAGCGCCTGGTACATATTCTCCGCGCTCGGATATTATCCCGTCAATCCGGTAGGCGGACATTTCGTGCCCGGCGAGGCCCAGGTCAAGGTATTGAAAAAACTGAAATGGAAATAAGGAAATACATTTTGCTCCCGGCCCTGCTCCTGGCAGCTTCCGCACTTGCGGCCCAGACCCGCGTGCTTACAGGGGAAGACCTTTCCGTATCCTTCACGGACGGAGCTGATACGCTTCGTGCGCCTGCGGAAGGACTATGGTCAGTTGCCACAGGATGGAAGGAGGACTGGCCCGACGGTTGGGTACACGCTTCTCCGCAATCTATGGAAACGTCCGGAGAATGGACCATTCTTCGCGGTGTCCTCGAGTTGCCGCAGGGCAAAATGCTGTTGCGCGATGCCTATGCCCCCACCGCGGACGGTATGATACATTGCGTCCGCCGCTATGAGTGGAAGGGGAAGGAACCCCTTCGCCAGGCGACGTTGTCGGTCCGCCTGCAAAAGCGCGGTACCGGCCTGTCGCTTTTCGCCCCCGGAATCGTTTACTATGGCAATTCCAACGGTGCCGCGGTCAATCCTGACGCCGTACCTGTCTGGACGGGCGCCCCGGGCGAATTTGCGATTTTCGAAGACCACCGCTATCCGATGCCCTTCGTGATGTTGGAGGATGCTGCGGCCTTGCGTGCCCTTGCGGTGCATACCGTCCCCTCGCCCGTTCGCGGGGCGGTACTGGGCGACCAGTGGTGGTCGCTTGGTGCTGAGGCGTTCGACGGCTATACCGAGGTTGTCCTATACACCGGCCCTATCGGCTATAATGGTGCCCGCAGCGTCGCCAAGGCCCGTCAGAAACAGTCTATGCGCTATGCCGACACCTGGATTGATATGGAGCCCGGGCGCATCGTAGAGAAGGAATTTTACATCGACCTTTACGGCATTCCCCGCAAGGGAACCGGCTTCCAGCGGCCGCTCTATTCTTCGCTTGACCGCTATAAACCCTACGATGCAGAGCGATTCAGCAAGTTTGATGATATCGTGCTCGGGAAGGCCCGCTTCGCGGCCTCCAGGTGGCTGGAGAACGAGAAGGCTTGCGGCTTCGACATGTACGATCCGCGCAGCCCCCGAAAGCATATCGTGATGGGCTGGTGCGGGCAGGCGGATTCTCCGGGATATTCCCTGCAGGTGCTGGAGACAATGCTGGCTTCCGGGGAAGGCCCCTGGCCGGCCGATGCCATCCGCGACAAGGTGCAACGCAGCCTTGATTTCCTCACCGGCTGCTCCTGGAAGGAGGACGGCCTCTTCTGCGTCCGCTATAAATGCGACACCGGCGGATGGGACCAGGGCGATCCCGTCTCCTGCGGACAAGCGATGTATAACTTCGCCAAGGCCATAGAATATGCCCGGAAGCATCCGGGAATCTATCATACGTCCAAGTGGGAGGCCTTCCTCAAAGAGGCCTGTGAGCGGACTGCAGACCGCATCCTGTCCGGCAAATGGAATCCTGCTTCCACCGCTGAAGCCTTCTATATCGCTCCTTTGGCCATCGCTTCCAAACTGTTTGGCAAACCGCGTTACCGCAAGGCGGCGGAAAAGGCCGCGGCCCTGTTTGCAGACCGCCATCTGGAGATGGACGGCTGTTATTGGGGAGGAACGCTGGATGCCACCTGTGAGGACAAGGAAGGAGCCTGGGCGGCGTTCCAGGGTTTCTTGGAATGCTACGAGCGTTTCGGTAACAAGAAATATCTGGAATGGGCCAAACACGCGATGGATGTGTGCCTGAGTTATGTCGTGGTCTGGGACATTCCCCTGCCGGCAGGGCGCCTTGCCGACCGGGGATTCAAGTCCACCGGCTGGACCGTGGTCTCACCCCAGAATCAGCATCTGGACGTATATGGGGTCCTTTTCGCCCCCGAGGTGTGCCGGATGGGCCGCCTGCTCGGAGATGAACGTCTGGTGAAACTGTCTAAGGTAATGTATCGCACCTGCTATCAACTTACCGATGCCTATGGCAGTCAGGGAGAGCAGGTACAGCATACCAACTTCGCCCAGCACGGCGATATGTCCAACGTGCACAAACTCCGAGGAGGCTATTCCGAAAGCTGGACCGTATTCTGGATCACGGCCCACTTCCTCAACGCCGCGGCCCGCTTCATCGAAGCCGGGGAGGAACTTTAGGGCTGATAATAGTCCCGGCAGGCGTCGTAGATGGTATTGGCCATTCTCTTCATGCCGGAGTAGTTGGGGCGCAGGACTGAGTTCACCGCCTCGGCACTGCCCGCAGCCACATTCGGATCCTATCCGGGATAATAGCAGCGATAGGCCTCATTGCATACGGCACCCTTATACGCTGAGCTCATAGGTATAGCGGTTCGTGACAGCGACGAATTTCCCGGAAAAGCTTTCCGGTTCCACGAAGAAGTCCATAGTGACCGACTTCCAGTCCCCGTGAGGAATCCGAGGCTGGATATTCGGATTGTCCGACGACCAGCCGATACCATGCCCTTCTCCTACGTAAGAGAGGGAAACGATCCTTTCCCCCACCGCGAAATACTTGGAATCAAATATCTCTAACCGGACAAGCGGAGGTCCGACATATTTTTCCTCTTCCTCCTCCCCATTTTTCCCACAAGCGGAAAGCAGGGACAGACAAAGGATAAGGGGAAAAATCAAATTTCTGGCGCTCATAACTTTATGGATAACCCGTGAGTCCCTGAGGCAAGTTCTTCAGCCCTGCCGTCGGGGTAATAGAAGGTTGCTGAAGCGCCGCAGGGAATGACGGCGGTAAGGGTTACGTTGCGTTTCTTGCGCTGCCAGGAGACATCGATCCGGCCCCTGGGTGAATCATACGAACACGAGAATCTGTCAAGCCCGGCGGGAAAGCAGGGGCGCAGGATGATGTGCCTGAATCCGGGATCTTCCGGGTCGGGGTTAATGCCGCTGAGACTGCGGTGGAACCAGGCGGCAATGTCGCCGAACATGACATGGTTGTCGGAATTATCCCTTGTGACATCAAGCCGCCAGTTCTCGATCAGTGTGGTCTTGCCGTTTTCGAGCCACCATCCCCACGAAGGATAGTCCTTTGCCGTAGCCATCTTGTATGCCAGTTCACCATAGCCATTGGCGCTCAACACATTGAGCGCGAACTTGGCACCGTGGACACCGGCATTCACGTGAGAGCCGTCTTCCTCCACCCGCTTGACCAGCGCCTGAAGCACCGCCTGACGGCAATCCTCCGGCACCAGCCCGAATGCGAGCGGCAGGCTCTGGTCGGTCTGCATTCCGCCGGCATAGACGCCGGTAGAAGCGTTGAGGAATTTTTTATTGACGGCGCTGCGGATGGTCTCCGCAATTTCGCCATACTTTTTCGCGTCTTCCGCAAATCCGAACAGGCGTGCCGCCTTGCAGAGGATATCCAAGTCCTTATACAGGAAACAACTACAAATCAGCGTCTTGTTGGAACGCGTCGTCACCGGAACCCAGTCACCGCGCCCCCAGGAGCAGAGGCCGTCTTTGGTCAGTGTCAGTGCGTAATCGATATAGCGGCGAATATTGTCGTAATTGTCCCGCAGGGGTTTGCTGTCGCCATAGAAAAGGTACAGCTCCCACGGAATCAGCGCAATGGAGCTGGTCCAGTCGAGGCCGTTGCCGTTGGCGGCGGGATTCCAATAGCCCCAGCCGCAGGTGGGGATGATATCCGGCAGCAGACCGTTGGGCTGCTGCTCGTCGCGATGGTCTGCGAGCCATTTTTCGTAGACCGTAAAAGCGTCGTAGTTGTAAAGGCCGGTTTCCACGGCAATGTGCGCATCCGCCGTCCAGCCGTTCTTTTCCCGCTGCGGGCAATCGGTGGGATAACCCGGGAGATTGGAAATGTAGCTCCTAAGGGTTGCCTGCCAAAGATTATCCACAATCGGAGCCGCGCTTGAGAGGCTGCTGACTTCCGGCACGTCGCTATTGACGCGCACCGCTTTGAGTTGCTCCTTCCCCCATTTGAGGGAGGAGGAAGCATTCACCTCCACATAGCGGAAGCCTTTGTAGCTATACTGCGGTGCAAAGAAGTCATCTCCCCCACTCAGGGTTACGATGTCCGTCTGCAGCGGCTCCGCGTTGCGGTCGCCGAAATAGTAGTAATTGATGTTGTCCTGGTCGGCACGACCGGCCGTGTTGAGCCTTTCCGCGTAGGTCAACTCTATCCCCGTTCCCCTCGGTCCTTTTATGCGGAGATGAACGTTGCCGGCCATATTGGTGCCGAAGTCGTAGATATAGCGGTTGTTATTGATCTTGATGATATTGACGGCTTCGATTTCTTCGCTTTCGCGGATAGGAACCATCTGCTGGGAGGTCACTGCCGCAGCAGGGCAGCTTCTGAGCTTGACGCCGTCCCAGTCCTTTTCGTCGAATCCGGGCTCTGACCACCCTTTCTGTTCCCGCCGGGCATCGAAATGTTCTCCCGTGTAAATGTTATTATAGACAAGGGGACCTTCGGAAGAAGTATGCCACCCGAGACCGCTGGAAACGACTTCTTCCGTACCGTCGGCGTAACGAATCCGAATATCCAGACAGAACGTCGGACGTGCCCGCCAGGGAGCCTTTTCGAAGTGCCAGGTTGTGACCGCCTGGTGATTGTACCAGCCGTTGCCGAGTTCCACGCCGATGGCGTTGGCCCCGGCCCGGAGTAAATCAGTCACGTCATAAGTGGTGTAGAGTATCCTGCGGTCGTAGCGGGTAAATGCCGGATCCAGGGCCCTGTTGCCAACCTTCTTGCCATTGATATACATCGTATAGAGCCCCGCAACCGCCATGTAGGCTCTTGCCTGTACGATCCCGCCACGGGCCTTGAATTCTTTCCGGAATCTTGGCGCAGGCTTGAAATCTATGTCCTGTTTGTCAGAAATCCAACTCCCCCGCCAATTGTACTGATTCATCAGTCCGGTCTCGAAGGAAGCCGTCGGCGAGACGACAGCCGCTCCGTCCATATCTTCGCAAGTCACCCTCCACCAATAGCGCGTAAACGGAGCCAGCGAGGATCCGCCGTATGTCGCCAGTACCTCATCTGAAGCCACCCGACCCGAATCCCAGACCAGAGCACCTTCAAAGTCCAGCGAATCTGATGCTACGGTTATCCGGTAGGCTTTCTGCACGGCCCCGGCCCGGCCGTCATCCAGGTGCCAGGAAAACCGCGGAGCAGGATTATCCACCCCGACCGGATTGACAAGATGCTCCGTCTTTAATGATGATATTTCCGATGAACCGCCAGGAATCGACATGACGGCAAAAACAAGATAGCCAAGAAATAAAGGATTCATATATAAATTACGAATTGTTTGACACACACCCTACCCTAAGTTCTCATTCAGGCGATTTGCGAAAAGGGCGACTTCTGAGGGAGACAAATGAATCTGCCGGGCCAGCCCAGGCCACTTTTTCATTTGCGTCTTCACTTCGGCGATGATGGACTCCGCCCTTTTCTTCGGTATAAAATAGGAGTCATGCGCTTCCAGAAGAGCCGTCATACTGGCTTCGTTGGTGGTCTCGCTGATCATCAGGCTTTGCTCGTGGCTCAGGCTTGGGTTGAGGTCATAAGCCGGAGACAGGGTCCAGCCTTTGGGACCAAGCAGGAAACCGTGATTCCGGAAATGGTCGTCTCCGTTGCCTATGCAAATATTGAAAGCCACACGCCTGTATAGTTCCTCCAGATTTTTCTCCGTATCCGGGCATGCCTGTAGGATAAAATCCACAATATCCAAATATCCCTTCCCCTCGGCAGCACCTGCTCCATCTTTGAATCCCAAGTGCGTCAGAGCCGAAGCAAAATGGATCCGCTTCCCATCCGGCCTCCTGTCAAAACGTCGGGAAAGTAAGATGTGATATGCTTCGCCGCTACCCATCGCGCTTGTCTGAGCGACGTTGATACCACATCGTCCGGCAAGAAGATGACTAAAATGCTCCCAAAGAGCCACGTCGTAGTGATCGCTGCGGGAAGGGAATTTAGCAACCATCATCCTACCATCCGTATCCAGTATGTTTGATTTAGGCCTTGCTCCGCCAAGGGACGTCCCGGGGTGCAATAACTGATATATCCATTGTCCTTCCGGCAAAATCCCTTTTTCGTCGCTCTGTTCAATCATATCTACAGCGGCGGCCAACTCCCGGATTCCTGCGATGGGCGGTACGCGAAGATCCGTGTTGTCGTTTAGAAAAGGACCGCCTTCGGATTCCTTGAAACGAAAGCCTCCTATACGCATATAGTCATCCAAGGAGACAAGGAAATCAAAGGAAGTCAGCTCCCTTGGAGAACGATTCTCGCGTTGGGCTTCAATGGCCTCCCTCTTCCTGGCCAGGGTCCTTCCCCAACGATCCGGAAGGGCATCAGAAAAACAGCCGAAGATTCCCTCGCGGGCATATTGAAGTCCGGGAACAGTAAACAGATCCCGGCCCAAAGTAATTCCACCGCATCTTGTAAGCCAATCCTGTCTGTAAGAGAAGGAGAAAACTTCATTCCCCCGGACCCGGTCATAATTCAGGACTCCCACCTCAACTGGAGAAGCGAGGAAGTCAAAGTCGGCATAAACAATCAAACTCCGCATATGCTATTTTTTTGAGGCCCGTTCCCTATGAGGCAGTCTGGCGTCCTGAAGTGCACGGCCAAGCGGGTCTTCTTTTGCAAGAAGAAGGATATCTCCGTTGAGCCCAAGGACATATAGCACCCGGAGATAGATGCCGATGGCAACATTCGGCGCACCCTTTTCCAATTTGGTCAGCGTGGGAATGGAACACATCGCCCGCTCTGCCACCTGCGCCATGGACAAATCCCGGCGAAGGCGGGCCAGCCTGATCTGTTCACCTACTTGCACCATATCCCGTGCAAGGTCCCTCGGCAGCTTGTTTGCGTATGTTAACCGACTCATAACATTAAATATTTTTGCAAATATAATAATTATTATGAAAATATATGTTAAGTAAGATAGAAAAATTCAGCCCGGAGCGGAGGGGTCCGGCCGGGCTGAGAAAAGAGAACGATAAATAGTGATTTATCCCCAGATGGACGGGAAATCGCCTTCATCATCGAAACCCTCGGACGTGGAGTTTCCGATGGAACTTTCCAGCAGCATGGGAGCCTCGATGTCAAGATACAGCACCTCCACTGTGGGAGTCTCGTATTCAAAATATCTTCTTGTCTTCATCCCTGCTCTATCTTTTAATTCCCATAAGCGGCCTCAAGCCGGCGATAAACCTTTGCATCAATCGGAACCACGCATCCATGACGGCAGTTGGTCGTCGACGGAGGAGTGAAGCTGGACACCTTGCTCCAGCCGGATGCGGTAAGCGACGTTGAGCGATATAACTCATAGACATTGGATTCGTCGTCATAATTCTCCGCATACAGATACCAGTACGTTCCGTCTGGCGACTGCACCATAGTGGGGCCTTCCCTATGCTTGGGGGTCAGTGCTCCGCCGGGATTGGCATACGGCCCCGCGAGAGCATTTGCCACCGCTATGCGCGGCCTCTTGTAGTAGCTGCTGGAACTATGGTAGGTGCGCTCGTCCTTGAAAAGGGCGTAATACTTACCGTTGTAATAGTGGATAGAAGCATCGATCTGCGCCACCGAAGCATCACTTCCGGTAAAGGCAAAGAGTTTCTGGGCCGGGGTGAAGGTCTCGAAGTCGGTTGTCAACACATAGAAAACACGCATCGACTCCCAATAGGCATCGTCACTGAGATCCGTATCTCCTGCGTGCCAGGTGAGCATAAACTGCTCCGACGCGGGATCGAAGAACAGCTTCATCGCACCGAACGAGTTGGTGTCGTTCGAATAACCGGAAGGCAGGGCCAGGACGGAACGGGGAAGGGTCTTGTATACCGTCCAGCTCACCATATCGTTGGATTTCCAGATCATCGGGTAGCGCGGTACGGTGTTGCTCACGCCTATGAGCCAGAATGTCCCGTCGTTATCCTTGGTCACATACGGGAAACCCCAATATGTAGGCATCGGGGACTCTCCTCCGTTGAGTTCGGTCCAACTGATTCCGTCGTGCGAAATGCCGTAGTACAAGCGGTAATAATTCCCGTCACCCTTGCCGGTGTGGACGAAAAGATAGCCGCCGGTGCCGGTCTCTTCAATGCTGGTGCCGCCGCTATAGGATTCCTGACCTACGACAGTGACGGTAATAGCCGCATCAGACCATCCGCTGAACCACCTCTTTTCATTTGACATAGTTGTGCCAAATGAATAGGTGGTGTAACCATTGCTATATTTGGTATTTGCGTTGGCGGCACCGGTAACTTCAACGCCGCCGCCAACCTTAAGGCCGGTGGTAAGCACTGCACTCGAATTTCCGTCGCCGACAATAGCGCCGTTCCATGCGCCACCGGAGACACTGCCGAAATTAGAGCAGTTCGAGACAGTATGTTTGGCATAGCCGCATATGCCGCCGAGCATTGTGTTGGTCTGCCTGGTTGCAGAAACGTTACCATAATTCTTGCTTCCGTCCACAGTCCCATAGTTGCTGTAGCCGCCCGCATTATTGACAGATCCAAGGATGCCGCCGATGTACTGGGTCCCGACATTTCGTATCGATGAAATCTCTCCGGTATTGACACAATCTTGTATCCTCTGGTTACGACTGGACGTGCGGGCCTCAAAGAAACCTACGATGCCGCCCATATTCATAGAGGCATTACCGTCCGATCCGGCCGCATTGCACTTAACGTCACCGAGGTTCTTGCAATTGTCTATCAAAACATCATACCAGGCAAGGCCCGATATGCCGCCTATACGGACGGCCTTTCCGCTGGAAAGGGCACCGGCAGTCATTACATCCCCACTATTGATACAGGAACGGACGATGATCTTCAAAAGTCCGGAGTCCGCATCAGAAGAGCCGATGATACCGCCTATCCTGAGTTCGCGGCCAAGACTGTTAAATGAAACATCCGCCGCCGTATTTGTGACATCTCCGGAATTTTCGCAATTAAGGACACTAAAGGTGTGCGCGCCTCCGGAATGTTCGCTGTCAAGCATACCGGTGATGCCGCCGATTTCGGAAGATGCACCGCTATTGGTAACGGCAGCCTCGTTCTTGCAATCCTGGATGGTTACCGTCATAGAAGACGACGAACCGTTAAGGCAAGCTCCACCTATACCGCCAAGTACGGTGCGGCCACTGACAGAAGATGCAACAGTGAGATTTGCCCCGCTGTGATTGATACAATCGGTCACGGTGATAGTTCCGGACTGGAAAAGGCCCAGAATGCCGCCGAAGCGGTGCTGTGCACTACGCGTTGCAGTAATGGCCGCGTAGTTGTGGCAGTCGGAAATCATAGATCCTCGGACGGAGCCGAAGCAGCCTCCAAGATATGTCAGCTGGGTGCCGCCACCTGAAAATGTAATGGAGCCGTAGTTGCTGGAGCCGGAAATCGATGATCCGGTCCCCAGGTCGCCGCAGAGACCTCCGATGAAATTGGTCACACTGTTGGCAACGGTTATGGCTCCGTGGTTCTCCAGCCCGGAAGCCGTCAACGCACCGTCGCACTGACCTACTATACCGCCCATACGGGTTTCATTGCCAGACCAGGTGGAGCTGTTGGAAACAGCGCCGTAATTCTTGCAGTTCGACATTTCAGCCGCGATGGCGGAACTAGGGACGACACCGACCAGACCACCGACGAAAGCCCTGGAGCTGGAAGAGGAAGGTACCTCCACTTTTGCGTAGTTGGTGACATTCTCCATACAACCCTTGCCGGTCAGACGGCAGGCAAGACCCACATACTCGATTGCGCCGCTTGTGCCGACGTGGGTAATACGGGACGTGTTGTCCCAGGAACTGCCATCGGAGGATCCGAACACAAAGTCCTGCAATTTACCGTCAAGGGTATAGATCAGGCCGGTCTGGGCCGAGGTTTCGATTACCAGATTGTAGATCTTGTGATTCTGGCCGAAGAACCTGCCGTTGAACTCTGTGCCGGTGTAGGACCAGGTGTCACCTTCGCAATCGATATCCGCGTCCAGGTAAACCTTCATCTCCTGCTCATCCTGCACCATCGCAGCGCCCCAGGCGAAAAGCTGGGCCTTGTTGGTGATGTGACGGCAAGTCGTGTAGGTGTTGTCAACTGCACCGATAGCGCCTCCGCCCTTGCGGGCAATGGTCAGTGCCATAGGGACAGTCTTCTCATGGGCAAGGCCAGAGCTCTCCACGAACGTGACGGTGAAAACCTCCGCAGGCGTTGTCCCGGGAAGCACTGCGACAAAGTAGTTGCCGGAGGCGAAAGTGCCGTCGGCGCTGCGGACAACGATTTCGTTCTCCCCGGCAGTCACGCTGGAGAGGACTCCGCTGGTAGCCACCGTAGCCGTGCCGGCAAGTTTATTTCCGTGGATAACCACCTCGGAAATGCCAGAGCTATTGATGGTAAATTTCAACAGGCCGCAGACCTGCTTGAATTCGATAGTCCCGTTGCTGACCTGTCCTACAGAAACAATGGCCGCAGGGTCTACCTTTGCGGTGCTGCTGACCGTCTGAATGGCAGGAACAGTCACGGAAAGGCTGGATCCCGACAGGGCATTGGCTGCGGAATAGGGATAAACCGCATAGAGGTTGGTGAATCCCTCCGTTACCTCGCCGGAGAAAGTGGCGCTTCCTCCTGTATTGGTCCCTTCGTCAATGCTGAACTGATTTTTCGCTGTGCCGTCAAAAACAGCAATCAGGTCGTCGTCCGACCAGCGGACATTCGGGGTCTGGCTGAAGTCAAGGTACGCCGCGGTCTCCGGCTCTCCCTGAGCGGAGAAGGAAATTTTGGTTTTCCTCGTGGGCACCTCCGGACTGTCATCCCGGGCTTCCCTTTCGCAGGAAGCCAGGGCGACAATCGACAAGAGTGCAAATGCTATTCTTGTTGCTTTCATAGATTATGGATTATTCAGAGTAGGTCTCTTGATCGACGACGGAAACGGTCAATGCCGCGCCGGTGCCGTCACCGGAGAACCAGCGTTTCTCCGGAGAAGATGCCGTGGTAAATGTGTAGGTCTTCTTGCCGCCGGTGTATTTGGCGCCCTGGTTGGCGGCCCCGGTTACCTCGACATCGAACCCGACTTTGATGCCTTCCACCATTATGGCATTGCCGTTTGCATCGCCGACAACCGCACCGTTATGCGCGCCGCCGGTCACATTGCCGAAGTTGGAGCAGTTGGACATATTCCAGCGTGTATAGCCGCACAAGCCACCAACAAGGGTATTGGTCAACTTGGTCGCAGATACCTCACCGAAGTTCTTGCAGCCGCTGACGACGGGATAGGTGTCAGCATTGGAACCACCTCCGACGATACCGCCCAGATACTGGTTGTTGTATGCGCGAACAGTCGAAATCTCTCCCAGATTGATACAATCCGTAACACTCTGGTGTTTCGCCGCCGTACGTCCGAGGAAGGAACCGACAATGCCGCCAAAGTAAAAGACGGCGGCTCCGCCTCCATCTGTCCCTGCGTTGTCACACCCGACATGGCCAAAGTTCTTGCAATTGTCAATAATAACGTTGTTGTAGGTGTTCCCGACGATGCCGCCGAAACGTACCGAGGCTCCTGCCTTCAAGGCGCCGGCAGCCGTGACGGAGCCGCGATTGATGCAGAACTGAATGACCTGGTCACATCCTTTGCCGTCTTCGGGATCGGTCCCGCCTACAATACCACCCATCCTGAGTTCCCGGCCCATTCCCGTGGCGCCATCGACGACCGCACCGGTGATTGCTCCGGTGTTCTCACAGGTTGAGATTGCAATCGTTGCAGAACCGAGGTAGTTGTCCAGTAGACCTGCGATTCCGCCCATGTCGGACGCCGTTCCGTGACTGGTAATGAGCGCCTCGTTCTTGCAGTCGTCTACAGTGACCGCGAACGGACCTGCTCCATTATATTGGCATCCTCCCAATATACCGCCCATCAGGACACGTGATTTGTTGGAATCGTTGGTATTCACGGAAGAAGCGACGTCGAGGGTGGCATCCGAATGGTTGATGCACTCCGTCAAGGCAGATTCCCCCGCCTCCATAAAGCCGGCGATGCCTCCGAACCAATGAGGGGCATTACGGGTGAGGGTAATGGAGGCGTAATTGTGGCAGTCCATAATGGTTGAACCGCGCACGGAGCCGAAGCATCCTCCGATATAGGTTTTCTGGGTGCCGCTATCCGTGAAGGAGATGGTGCCGTAGTTGCTCGAACTCATAACGGAAGAGTCGGATCCAAGGTCACCGCACAGGCCGCCCACGAAGTTGGTGACGGGATTATTGACCGTCAGGGCACCGTGGTTTTCTATTTCAATGGCTGCCAGGGCTCCGCTGCACTGGCCGACGATGCCCCCCATTCGGGTCTGGCCACCGGCCCAGGTGGAGTTGTTGATGACGGCGCCATAATTCTTGCAGCTGATTATCGTGACGTTCTCTTCGCCGGGGATGAGGCCGACCAGGCCACCGATATAAACCCTGCTGCTGGTAGCTGCAGCGACGATCTTGGCGAAGTTGACGACGCCTTCCATATAGCCGTTGCCGGCCATCCGGCCCACGAGGCCGAGATAGTGGGTATCGGCATCCGCTTCCGACATTCCGTCGTGCGTGATGGTTGACGTGCTATCCCAGCTGGTTCCATCGGAAGAACCGAAGGTGACGTTCTTCAGCGTTCCCGTGAGCCTGGTGATGAATCCGGTGTCTCCATCGTAATTGACGACAAGGTTGTAAATCTTGTGATTCTGGCCCTCGAAGGTGCCGTCGAAAGTTACACCGGTATACGTCCAGGGGTCGGACTCGCAATTGATGTCGGCGTCAAGATAAACGGTGACGTCGTGCTCGTCGCCCATGACGGCGCCCCAGGCATAGAGCTCTTCCTTATTGGTGATGTGGCGCGAGAACGTAGCTTCGCTGTCGATGTTCCCGGCGTCGGTCACCTTCTTGCGGATGACGTTTACGGCCGTGGGCGCGGTCTTCTGCCAGGTCAGGCCGCCGCCGTTGACCAGCTGCACGGAGAATGCTCCGGCTGCAGTGGTGCCGGGGAGTACGGCTGCATAATAGGTTCCGGCAGGGAAGTTGCCGCCGCCTTCATAGGTGAGTTCCACGCTGTTTGATCCGGCCGTAACGGCTGATACAGTGCCGTCGGAAGCCACGGTTGCCGTGCCGGCGAGGGCGTTTCCGCCGAGAATCACGCGGCGGACGTTGTTGCCGCTGACGACAACCTTGACAAGGCCGCAAACCTGCTTAAATTCAATCTGGCCTTCGACCACCTTGCCGACACTCACAATGGCGGTGGTGTCAACGCAGGCTTCTGTGCCGATGACCTGATGGTCAGGAACGGTAATGGACAGACTTTCGCCGGAAAGGGCGTTGCCCGCTGCGACAGGATATACGGCATACAGCGTAGCGCCGGTCGCGGCCGTTCCGGTAAAGGTGGCCGAAGCGCCGGAATTGGTGCCGTCCACGATGCTGAACTCATTTTTGCCCAATCCGTCGAAAACCGCAATCAGATCATCGTCGGCCCACTGGACATTCTGGGTCCGGTCAAAATCCAGGGATACCTTTTCGGTCAGTTCTCCGGAGGCGACGAATGAAACCGTGGCCTTGGGATAATCGCCGGCGAGGGGGGAATCCATTGTCTCGATCTCCTTGTTGCAGGAAACCATGGCCGTAAGGACGGCAAGGGCAGTGAACAAATACTTTTTCATGACGATTCCTCCCATTTACCAGACAATCACATTTCCGCCATCATCCTCGAAGCCTTCCATCGAGGAAGAGTAATCAGTCGTTGAAGCCAACAGCGAGCCCGGGATCTCGAGGTCGCGTATCCTTGCTTCAGGAGAAACATAATAATCTTTTTTCATCTTTGATTTATTTAATTGGTTATTTATCATACGTATCCTTCAATTTGCGGTATATGGTCTCATCTACGCGGATGACGCAGCCGTGGCGGCAATTGTCGCCGGGCGGAGGAGTCATTGCGTCAACCTTCTCCCAAACGCTGTCGTTTGTAATGGAGGATGACCGATACAGTTCGTAATGGTGATCGGTGTAATCCTCCACATACATGTACCAATAGGAGCCGTCCGGGGACTGCACCAGCGTAGGGGCCTCGCGCCAGGCGGGTGTAACGCTGCCGCCAGGATTGGTCCAGGGACCGGTAAGGGACGCCGATTGTGCGATCCTCACCGTCTTGCCCGTAGAAGAATGTTCGGGCCAGCGTTCGTCCTTGATTACCGCGTAGTATTTGCTGTCGTAGAAATGGATGGAGGCATCTATCTGGGCCATTTTCTCATCGGCACCGGTAAAGGTGAACAGCCTTGCGGCAGAGGTGAAAGTTATGAAATCCTTTGTCAGGATATAGAACGTGCGCATCGATTCCCAGCGGGCATTCCCGGAAAGTCCGGATTCGTTCGCATGCCAGGTGATGATGAACTGCTCCGAGGGAGAATCGTAGAAAATCTTCATCGCTCCATAGGAGTTGGTATCGTTCACATAGCCTTCCGGCAAGCCCATAATGGAGGCGGGAAGGTCTTTGTGCTTCCAGGTAATCAGGTCGTTAGACCACCAGACGATGGGGAAATGGGGCGTCGATCCGGTGGAAGTCCCTATCAGCCAGAAAGTTCCATTATTGTCCTTGGTTATATAAGGAAAACCGAAATAAGTGGTCATCGGGGACGTGCCTCTCTTCAGCGCCGTCCACGACAACCCGTCGCGTGAGAGCGCATAGAAGAGTTTGTAATAATTGCTCCCGGTCCCGGTGTGGGCGAAGAGATATCCTCCCTGCCCTTCATAGGGATCGACTTTCCCGCCTCCGCCGCCTCCGCCTTCTTCTTCTCCGTGCTTTCCACAGGCGGCAAGGCCCAGGCAAAATACCGCCGCGAAGGTCAGGACGGCCAATATGTGACGCATTCTTGTCATTGTACCGGTTCTCCGTTGATGGTGATGAGTTTTCTGATATATAAGTCACAGATTTCAATGCAGTTGGTGGTGGCCCGGTAGGATGCCGTAGGATGGATCTTTATGTAACGGCCCTTGGCGGCAGCCGTATTCATATAGGCATCGGGGGTCGTGTTCCAGATCGTGGGAAGTCCCTCAGAGGCATTTCCTTTGGGAATATCGCTCCACTGCATAAAGAGGCGCCAATTGTTGCCGGCATTGGCCGTGTTGTAGTTGGCGATTGCCGCGCGATACTTGGTCACATCCGTATCCTTGTACTGGGCCGCCGTCTCGAGGGTGAACTGGTCTTCGGTATAGAACTCCACCCCCTTGAGGTCCAGGTTGCCGACATTGCCGGCCATCTTGGAAAGGCCGACGCTGTGGATGCTCACGGTTTCGCCGAGGTCGATGACGACCACCACGTTGTCGTATTTGCGCACACCGTCGCAGCAGGGGTAAGGGACCTCTATCTGCGTATTGGCCAGACGGCCGGAAGTATAGGTGCAATGGCCAGGATAAGTCCCTTCGTCCGGATAGCGGAAATCGTCCACGTCCGTACCGATCCGGGTCTGCTGGCTGATATTCCAGTAGGAGCAGAAATTGCTCTTCGGGTCGCGGTTGAACATATTCCAGGCCCAGTATCTCGAATCCCGGTCCTCGGAATTGGAGAAGACGACTTTCCAGGTAGCGGGATCCACCTCAGCATAAGCGTATTTCGGATTGAGGACGATGAAATACTTCACCTTGTCGGACAGCTCATACAAATCATCCGAGACCGTCTTGACACGGACAGGCAGGAGATATTCCTCATCGCTGACAAGGCCGGTCCGGGAAAGTTTCAGCAGTGCACTGCCTGCCAATTCGCCAGCAGCGAAGGATAATTCCCCAACTGAATAGGACTCGCCCGGGAGAAGCTGATAAGCGGTGCCGTGAGATTCGTTATACGCCGTTACGGCGTCTTCGCCAAGCACCTCGAGGCTTCCTGTTACGTCACTCCTGTTGATGGTCGTCTTTGTTATCGCCAGCTCAACCGGGTAATCAAGGGTCCTGTAGTCGATGGTCACGGTCTGAGCCTTGTCATCTTTCCAGCCGATCACCGGAGACACCACCGAGCAATTGAGCAGGACAAGGCAGTTATCCTTGTTGATGGAGCCGGAGTCGCTGGCGAGTTTCAACGGAAGGATCCAGGTCTTGTCCGGATCCGTCCGCATGATTGCAGCCATCTTGTTGGGATACAGCTCCACCTCCAGATTGTGATGGGGAGAATCCTCCGTAAGGGAAACGGGCTCGGGGAGTTTGTACGACGCCTCCGGGATAATGCGGATCTCTTCTTCCGAAAAACCCCACTGGATGGCCGCGTCTGCAACAGGCATTACCTCCAGCCGGCATTCGGCGGTCATCTCGGGATGAGCCCCGGCTTTCACCACAAGCACTTGCTCGACGAAGGCGTCCTGGGCGGTGTTCATCATGACATCCCTGGTGCCGGAATCCTTGAGATACAGGACTTTGAAGTATTCTTCCGGGAAGATTTCCTTCTTGTCGTCCCGGTCACAGGCCGTGACGAGCGAGAGCGTCAGCAACAGTATGTAAAATAACCTTTTCATATCCGGACATTAATAAATAGGGGCCTGAACCATCTGGGGATTGGAATATACCTCATCGTTGGGAACGGGCATGAGGTACATGCGCTCATTCCATTGAATGGGTTGCGGTATCAGGACGGGGGTATTGAATTCCTCGAAGGTCGGACCGGTGCGTACGGCATCCAGCCCCATGAAATTCTCCCGGCTCATCTGCTCCTTGCCATGCAGGTAGCGGCGGATGTCATAGTAGCGGTGGCCTTCCATGTAAAGTTCCACGAAACGCTCGTCCAGCACCGCGTCAAGAAGGGTCTTCCCGGCTTCGGCAAGACTTGCTTCCGTCCATTCGGGCACGCCGGCGCGGCGGCGGATTTCATTCAGCGCATCCAGGCCTTCGGATTCATTGCTGGTCCAGGCGTCACACTCCGCAAGGATGAGGTAGAGCTCCGCCAGGCGGATCAGGGCGTTGGGATAATACAGGTCTCCCGCATTGTTCTTGTTGGATACGCCCGTGTAATAAATGTTGGGATGGACCCATTTCTTGTTAAGGAAACCCGTGACGCAGTAATTGCGGGTCCCCCATTTGGCGGCATTGTAACCGCCCTGCTCCGGGTCCCTCATGTGGCAGGTCAGAGAATGACGGTTGGCGATGACAGGAGAATATTCGCATCCGTCAAAGGCAATCCACGCGTAGAAACGCGGCTCCCTGCCGACATTCAGTTTGATAATGTCCGGCTCGGACATGCCGGCGGAAGTATACCAGTCCGCCTCCGGGGCGAAGCTGGAGTCCTCGGCGGGAATCACGCCCTTTTCCGTGAAGAAATGCTGCACGGTGTACAGCGTGGGAGAAAGACCGCCCCATGCGCCGTAACCATTGGGCTGGACATCCGTATTCAGGATATAATGCGGCATGGACGCCATACGGTATTGGCCCTCCATGCGGGAAATGCCCCAGATGGTCTCATGGTTCCCCTCATTGGGATTGGTGGTCATCATATACTGGAGCATCACGACACGTGTCTTGAACTGGATGTCATCATACGATTCGCCCTTTCCGGGAATAGTAGGAAGAGGAATATTCTGGTTATTACGGAGAATTTCCGAGGCCTCCATGCCGAACAGGGAGAATCCCGCATCCCGGGCCGCCGTCAGGGCTTCCCGGGCAGCGGTACGGGCCCGGGTCCATTTCTCCGGATCATAGGTCGCACTGACCAGTTCCTTTCCGTATCCCGGTGTTTCAAAAGTCGTATTTTTCCAGGATTTGTCCGGGAAGCTGCCGTTCCACAACGGGGATGCGGCAAGAAGCAGCACCCGGGCCTTGAGCGCCTTGCAGGCGATGGACGTGGCGCGTCCGCAATAATCCGGACTCGGATCCACGGAGGGCAGCGACTGGGCCGCCTCGTCCAGCATGTTTACGATGTAGTTTACGCAATAATCGAAATGATACCGGCCGGGGATATCCTCCTTGGCGATATTCTGGGAGAGCAGCTTGTCGGAAATCGGACACGGCCCGAACATCGCCAGGATTTTGTAATGATAGTAGGCCTTGAGGAATTGCGCCTCCGCCACATATTGCTGGCGGAGTTCGGGGTCGATATCGGCCTGGGTCTCCTCCATGTTCTTGAGGAAGAGGTTGCAGTATCCGATGGCGTTGTAGCAGTTGGTCCAGGGGTAACGGTTGGTGGCCAGTCCTGTTGCCGTGATGTACTCCGGCGTAAGCATGTTGTATTTGACCAGGGAGCCGAGATGTCCCCATTCCTGCGGCGCCACGCTTTCATCTGTCCCGCCACCGTCGATACTGGTGAAATCGGGGAAGATGCGGATCTCCTCCTGGAGGAAGCCATAGCAGCCATACAGGTGATTCAATGCCGTGGCATTATCTGTTATCATATCATCCAGATCGGCCTGCTCGGGCGGAACCACGGACAGGTAGTCACAGGACAGGACGGTGCAAACGAGTGCGAATGCGGCTAATATCTTTTTCATACGTCGTCAGAACTTTAACTGGAGACCCAGGTTGAACGTCCGGGAAAGCGGATAGGAATAGTATTGCAGCTCCGGATCCCAGTATTTGAACGGTGACCATACGGCAATGTTGTCGCCGTTGAAGTAGACCCTGCCATACTTGAAAGACCAACCGATCTCCAGCGTCTTGAACCGGATGAAGTCGGCCTTGCGCATCCAGAAACTGGAAGGCTGGCGGTTGTTGTAAATATTACTCTTCAACAGGCCGAGACGGGGATACGTGGCATTTGTGTTGTCCGCTCCCTCCCGCCAGTAGCCGTCGGCAATCCACTGCATCAGGTTATGGTCGTTGGAATCATCGGCGATGAACGGCTCGAAACCGGACAGCATGATGTTCCTCATGGCGGAGCCGGTGAAATACACGCTGAAGTCAAATTTGCGCCAGTTGATGCTGCAGCCGAAACCGTATTGGATCCTCGGCATCGTACCATAGGGAGACAGCATCACCTGGTCGACGGTGGTGATTTTGCCGTCGCCGTTCACGTCGCGGTATTTGATGTCTCCGACCATGATCGAGGAACCGAAACTGGACTGGTCGGCCCAGTTGGCAATCTCCTCCTCGCTCTGGAAAAGGCCCTCGGCGATATAGCCCGTCATCCGGCTGAGCGGTTTGCCGGTCTCCGTCTGCCACACATAAGGATAATCCGGTTCGTCCACATAGACGTACTTGTTCCTGGCGTAAGTGTAGTTGAAGCGAAGGTCGACGGTCCAGTCCTTGCCGAACTGCTTCTTCCATTTGAGGCTGAGCTCGATACCGGTATTGTCCACCTTGCCGATATTGCTCCACGGAACGGAAGAGGCGTATCCGAGACTCTTCGGGAAGGAGGCCCTCTTCATGAGGATCCGCTCCCGCTTGTTATAATACCAGTCGAACGTGACGTTCAGCTGCTCGAACAGCTCCATGTCGAGGCCCAGGTCGAGTTCCTTCGCCCGCTCCCAGTGAGCGTCCTCGACGGCATAGGAGGATACCGAGGGACCCGTGCGGGCCGTGCTGCCGGTGTATCCCGTGCGGAAGGTCTCTCCGCCGCTCATGCTCACGGAGTTCTCGTAAAGGAAGTGGGCCGCTCCTGCGGAGGTACCGGTCTCATCGCTTCCGACAAGTCCGTACGAGCCGCGGATCTTCAAATAATCGATGACCGGGCGGACCGCCTTCCAGAATTTTTCTCCGGAAGGAACCCAACCCAGCGACACGGCGGGGAAAAACTCGAAGCGTTTCCCTTTCTCGAGACGCTCGGTTCCGTTGCAGCCGAAGTTCAACTCCACCAGGTAGCGGTTGTACCAGTCGTAGGTGACGCGGCCGGAGAAACCCTGGTTGCGGTTGGGGAGCACCCCGCTGCGGTACTGGCGCATCATGTACATGAACATGGCCGTGATGTTGTGATGGCCGAAGGATCGGTCATAATTGAGGCGGGCGTCCAGATAGAACGTATTGTCGGTGGAAGTGGATTTGCCCGACTGGCTTACGTATTCGGCACCGACCTGCAATTCGTTGAGTCGGTAATCGACGGGATTCTCGGGATCATAACTGCCCGGCAGAACGTTATACAGATAGGGGGCGAGCGACCGCGTGTACCACGTGGACGTGTAGTTGTTGAAGTTCACCAGGGCGTTGATGGAAAGTCCCTCGGTGATGAAATCCAGCTTCTGGTTGAGCGTCAGGGAGATGTTGAGCTTGTTGGCCGTAGTCTCCTGGAAGGTGTTGAGCATGTTGGCGTACGGGTTGGTGTAGAACCGGCCCGCGCTCATGATCTGGGAGCCGAAGAGCAGGTGGTTGTAGCCTTCCTGCTCGGGGAAAATCGCCGGGAAAGAAACCGGCGTATTGTTGTATATCGCCTGGAAGATGGAATTGGCCGAAGTGGAGGGGCTCTTCTGGTTGATGATCTGGGCGTTCATCCTCAGTGTCATCTTGGTGGACGGCGTGATCTGGTACCCGATGTTGTTCTGGAACGAGTAGAGCCAGCGGTTGTAGTTGTTGTTGAAGGAATAGTTTTTCGGAACGTCGAGAATACCGCCGTCGTGGTTCATCTGGACGCTCATGTAATAGGTCATGCGGGATCCGCCGCCGGAGACGTTGACATTGGCCCTCTGGCTGGCGGAAAACTTGTGGAACATCAGGTCGTACCAGTCCACGTCAGGCCAGATGGCGGGGTTGACGCCGTTCCGGGTATTGTCGATGTCTCTCTGGGTGTATCGCACCTCGGCATTGGGATTGCGGGCAAGCTGGGCGTTGTTGTAGGCCTCCATGTATGTCGCGCCGTCGGCATATTTCACCACGTTGACCGGCTGCAGGAGCGAAGCCTCGACGGTCACGTTGATTTTGGCCTTGGTATTCTCGCTGCCGGTCTTGGTGGTGACGATCATCACGCCGTTGGCGCCGCGTGCGCCATAGATGGCGGTGGCGGACGCATCCTTGAGGATGGAGAAGGACTCGATGGATTCGGTAGGGATGTTGTTGAGATCGGAAGCCGTAATTTCCACACCGTCCAGCAGGATAAGCGGCGTGGAACGTCCGCCGAAGGTGGAAATACCGCGGATGTAGAATTCGGACGTGCTTCCCGGCTGGCCGCTGGAGGTCACGGAGATCACGCCGGCCAGCTTTCCGGCCAGCGTATTGGTCAGGGAGGACGTCGGGGCGCTCAGCACGCTGCCTTCTACGGCGGAGATGGCCCCCGTCACGGAGACCCGGCGCTGGGTACCCGCACCCACGACAACCACTTCGCTCAAAACTTCGTCGTTGGGTTCGAGTTTGGCTTCGACAAAAGCCTGATCGGTAATGAATACCGCGAGGTCCCGGTATCCGAGCGAACTGACGATCAGCTCCAGGCTCTTCCCGGAAACATCAATGGAGAAATTACCGTCCATATCCGTAACCGTACCTGTCTTGGTCCCTTTGATCTGGACGCCGGCACCGATGATCGGCATACCGTCCGTAGCATCCACCACCGTACCGGTAACCGTTCGCTTGTGAGAGGTCTTCTTATCTGAATTATCCGATACGGAAGCATTGGCGGACGGGTTACCGCGTTTCAGATAAATCTGTTTCCCGGAAATCGACCACTCCTCCGAAGAGCCGGCGAACAGTTTGGTAAGCACCTGTTCGATGGTATCTCCTTCCGCGCCGATCATGACCTTGCGGGCGAGATCGATGGTATTGGTCTGATAAAAGAAGGAATAATCGCTTTGCTTCTCTATCAGCTTCAGCGTCTCCCCTACGGTCCGGGAAGCCTGCGGGAAATTGAATCTGGCCGCATTTTCCTGTGCGGCACCGGTGGCGCACCACAGGATCAGGAGCAGGCAGAAAAGACGGAAAAATATATTCTTCTGCATATTCGACTAGTTACTTGAGCGTGAGACAAGCCAGACACCGTCCTGATTCCGGCTCTTGATGGGAAAGATTCCCGACAATTCCGACAACATCTCGGACAGGGTCGGCCTCAGATGCAGGGTGCCCGTACAGGAGATCCCTGCGACGGGGGCATCACATTCCACGGTTTCGCCGTAATAGCGGCTGAGGTAGGAAAGAAGCGCCTGCATGGAAGTACCGTCGGCCCGGTATACGCCGTCGGCCCAGTCGAGCATCCCCCGCCAGTCCGTGACATCTTCCACGTTGACCTTGCCGTTGTCGTCCAGCGTATACATCTGGTTGGGGGAAAGGGTGACCGACTGGTTCCGGTTATCCCCGAGGGAGACGTTGACCGAGCCCGATACGAGCGCGACCCGGTGGGCGTCGGTTTCATAACCCGATATAAGGAAACGGGTTCCGAGCACCTGCACCCGCACGTCGTCAAACTCAACGATAAAAGGACAGCCCTCATCCCGGCTCACGTCAAAAAGAGCCTCCCCCGTCATCTGGACGCAGCGCTCCTTGCCGAAACTCAGCGGAAAGACCATTCTGGAGTGGGCATTCATCCGGATCACCGTACCATCGGCGAACTGCACCCGGGCGCGGTGTCCGTACGGAACGTCCAGCATACAGGAAGCCTGGGCGGAAACGGCCATGGCATAGTCGTGCCCGTCGATGCGGATACCGCCGCCGGTACAGGACACCTGCATTTCAACGGCATCGGAATGCAGCACCTGGCCATCGGAAAGCAGGGCCAGCGGAGTATCCGACTCCGGATAGGTGTAGAGTTCGGCTTTGGCAACCGACACGTCCTTGACCGGACGCTTGTGGAAAGGCGTAAGGATCAGGATGGCGGCGATGACGGCCGCGGCCGCGAACACGGCCGCCAAAGGGAGCACAAAGGAACGCCTGCGGTACCCCACCTTGCCCATTACAAGGTCCAAGGACGGATACGGGTCGAAGATTCGTCCCCGCTGCTCCGCCCATTTTTTATACGTCAACTGGAATGCTTCCCGCTCCTGCGGGCTGTCCTTCAGGAGCCGGAGAAGCTGCCGTTTTTCATTCAGGCCGGCCTTGCCGTCCAAATAATTCAGAAACAAAGATTCGTGGTTCATACACAAACCACGAAAAAAGGGAGGGTAACCCTACCTCCCTAGCCCAGAAAAAGAAGCATTAATATGATGAAAGGGATTCCCTTATTGCGGAAGGCCTGCCTGATCCGCTTGAGAGAAAGGGTCATCTGTTTCTCCACGGCCTTGACGGTGACGCCCAGCCGCTCGGCGACATCCTTGTTGGAAAGGCCCTCCTCCCGACGGAGCAGGAAAACCTCGCGTGCCCTGGGCGGCATCTCCGTGACGGCATCTCCAATGGTTTCCACCGCCAGGTTGTAGTCGTGGGCGTCATAACTTTCCGGGGCAATCAGTTCATCTACGAGCAGGGACAGTTCCGAATCCATCATCCGCTCTTCCAGGGATGAGAACCGGCCCGAATTGCGCCGGCACCAGTCGATGGATTTGTTGCGGACGACTCGCCACATATAGGCCCTCACCTGGGATCCGTCCTCGGGGCGGAACACCTCCGGGCGACGGACAAGCACCTTGCAGAAGGCCTCCTGAACGATATCTTCCGCCACGGACGTCGAATGGACGTACCGCAGCGCCAGCAGGCACAGGTCTTTGTAGGTATCCAGATAGACCCTGGTAAATTCGATGTCCGACATTCCCCGGTTTATTCCTTGCTTACAAATGTATGAATTATTTGTGAATCCTAAAAACTACCTGCCCGCTGTCAGGGCAATAATGCCGAGAATTACCTTCGCGGCCGTTTCCATACTCTCGAGCGGGACGAATTCCATCTTGCCGTGGAAGTTGAGCCCACCGGCGAAGATGTTCGGGCACGGGAGACCCATAAAGCTGAGGTTGGCGCCGTCGGTGCCGCCGCGGATGGGCTGGATCTTCACCTTGATGCCTTCCTTCTCCATCGCCTTCACGGCCTTCTCCACCACATGATAGTGCGGCTCGACCATTTCCCGCATATTGCGGTACTGGTCCTTGACTTCCAGACGGACCGTACCTTCGCCATACTTGGCGTTCATAAAAGCGGCGACTTCCGCGATCTGCTCTTTCTTGCGGGCAAACTTGGCGGCGTCGTGGTCGCGGATGATGTAGGTGAAATCCGCCTCTTCGACGGCTCCCTTGAAGCTGACGATGTGGAAGAAGCCCTCGTAGTCCTGCGTGTATTCCGGCCGCTGCTCAATGGGGAGCAGAGCATTGAATTCCTGCCCGATGAGGATGGCGTTCTTCATCTTGCCCTTGGCGTAGCCGGGATGCACGTTGCGCCCCTGGATATGCACCTTCGCCGAAGCGGCGTTGAAGTTCTCGAATTCCAGTTCACCGATCTCTCCCCCGTCCATCGTATAGGCGAAATCGGCCCCGAAGCGCCCCACGTCGAATTTCACCACGCCCCGGCCGATCTCCTCGTCGGGAGTGAATCCGACCTTGACGGGGCCGTGCTTGAACTCAGGATGCTCGGCCATATACTGCACGGCGTGCATAATCTCCGCCACGCCGGCCTTGTCGTCCGCCCCGAGAAGGGTCGTGCCGTCGGTGGTAATGAGGGTTTGACCGACGTAATGCAGCATCTCAGGGAACTCTTCCGGCTTGAGTTGCAGGCCGGGAACGCCCTTAAGATCGATCGCTCCGCCATCGTAGTTCCCGATGATCTGCGGCTTGATGTCCTTTCCGCTGGCGTCCGGCGCTGTGTCGACGTGGGCGATGAAGCCCACCGCGGGAAGCGGCTCGGGTGTATTGGCGGGAATGGTCGCCATCACGTAGCCGAATTCATCCAGCGTCGCATCCGCACCGAGGGCTTTCAGCTCGTCGCGCAACTGCCTCAGCAGGTCGAGCTGCTTGGCCGTTGACGGCTGGCTTTCACTTTCTTCGCACGACTGCGTGTCAAAGGAGACGTATCTGAGGAATTTGTCGAGAATCGGTTCCATAGGTGTTAAATATAACTTATTATAAATCAATTATTTGCGCAAAACACCTTACTCGAAAACCAGTAAGGTCTTTCTTATAAAACCTTATCAATCAGCGATTTACACTTTACGCTTTGCTCTCATTGCGCTCCATCCCATATAGACCACCAGGCCGATAAACACCGCAATGGCCAGCCACTGGGCGCCGGCAGAGGCGTTCCAGGCGGCCATCGGGCTGCCTTCCGTGAGGAAGTCGACCTTGGCGAATTTGAGGATGGCGCTCACCACGCCCATCAGGGCGCCGCCGGCGATGAAGCCTGATGCGATAAGCGTGCCCTTCTCCTGCCGTGCATCGTTGACGGCCTTGTCCTTGCTGCGGGTCGAGACGAACCACGAAATGGCGCCGCCAACCAGCAGCGGGAGGTTCAGGTCGATCGGGATGAACATACCGAGGGCGAAGGCAAGGGCCGGGACCTTGCAGAACGTCAGGATGATGGCAATCAGCGCACCGATGCCGTAGAGCAGCCAGGGCGCGCCGCCGCCGTTCATCATCGGCTCGATGACGGCCGCCATCGCATTGGCCTGCGGGGCCACGAGGGCATTCTCACCGGTGAATCCGTAAGTCTTGTTCAGCACCAGCATCACGCCGCAGACCGTAACGGCCGCCACGGCGACACCGAGGAACTTCCAGCCTTCCTGCTTCTTCGGGGTTGATCCGATCCAGTAACCGATCTTGAGGTCGGTGATGAAGGAGCCCGCAACCGAAAGGGCCGTGCAGACCACGCCGCCGATGATGGCGCAGGCGGCCATTCCGGCCTGGCCTTTCAGCCCGACGGCCACCAGGACCAGCGAGGCGAGGATCAGGGTCATCAGCGTCATTCCGCTCACGGGGTTGCTGCCCACGATGGCGATGGCGTTGGCCGCGACCGTCGTAAAGAGGAACGAGATCACAGCGACCACCAACAGACCAATAATAGCCTGCCAGATATTGCTGACCACCCCGCCGAAAGCGAAGAACGCAAAAACGCAGAGCAGGGTAATGGCGACGCCGAACACGATGGTCTTCATCGGAAGGTCTTCTTCCGTACGGCTCACTGCCTCCTCGGACTGGCCGGGCTTCTTCTTGAATTCCCGCACGGCAAGCCCCATCGCGGACTTGATGACGCCGAAGGACTTGATGATACCGATGATGCCGGCCGTGGCGATGCCGCCGATGCCGATGTGACGGGCGTAACCCTTGAAGATTTCATCCGCCGACATCTCGCCGATGGTCTGGGTAATGCCGGTGCCCATCAGGTCAATGACGCTACCGCCCCAGATGAGATTCATCAGGGGGATGATGATCAGCCAGACGAGCAGGCTGCCGCAGCAGATGATGAAGGCGTATTTGAGGCCGACGATGTAGCCGAGACCGAGCACGGCCGCACCGGTATTGAGCTTGAGGACCACCTTGGCCTTATCGGCCACGACCGTGCCCCAGTGGGTGAGCGTCGTGGTGACGGTCTCGGCCCAGGCGCCGAAGGTCGCAATGACGAAGTCATACAGACCGCCGATGAGACCGCTCAGGAGGAGGGTCTTGGCCCCGGAGCCGCCGCCTTCCCCGCTGACGAGCACCTGGGTGGTGGCCGTCGCCTCCGGGAAAGGATACTTCCCGTGCATCTCACTCACGAAGTACTTCCGGAACGGGATGAGGAAGAGGATGCCGAGGAAGCCGCCGAACAGCGACGAGAGAATCATCTGCAGGAAATTGACCTGAAGATTGGGGTACAGAAGGGCGCCCGTCACCGGGTCCGTCTTACCTTGTAATATATATATAGCGGGCAACGTGAAAATGGCGCCGGCCACCACGGCGCCCGAGCAGCCGCCGATCGACTGGATGATGACATTCTGGCCCAGGGCCCCGCTTTTGCGAAGCGCGCCGCTCACGCCGACCGCAATGATGGCGATCGGAATGGCCGCCTCGAAGACCTGCCCGACCTTGAGGCCGAGGTACGCTGCGGCCGCCGAGAAAATGACGACCATCAGCAGGCCCATCAGCACCGAATAAAGGGTCACTTCGGAGTGCTTCTTCTGCGCATCCAGGAGAGGGACATACTTCTCTCCGGGCTTGAGCTCCCGCTGCGCATTCTCGGGAAGGCCTATGTTTTTATTTTCTTCCATATCCATAAGAATCTATTGTTTCTGTTTCTTCGCCTCCTTGTCGAGATAGTGCTGACGATACTTCTCGTAGAGGGCTTTCTCGCGGGCGGCACGGGCGGCTTCCCGCT
>JAEEGL014807606.1_pt1 | contig 33648 bp, 36 predicted proteins | sample 9134231 | NCBI WGS metagenome assembly JAEEGL01 (sample SAMN16246548, study PRJNA631951) | gut metagenome | biome: gut microbiome; feature: rumen; material: fiber-attached | host: Bos | place: Iran: Karaj | collected 2018-10 | reverse complement strand
TCCTCGTTTGCCTGGGAGGAAACGACCTCCATAACAAGCTTGTCCTTCATCTGCTCATAATCCCTGAAGGAATCGACATCAAAGTCCGGTCTGTCGAGAAGAGCACGATTAGCGGTCTCAACCGCTCTATCTACCAGCTCTTCAGAGCTCTTGTCATCCTCATAGGAATCAAAGAACTTGTTGATGGAAAGATTCACTCCGACATTTGCTCCGTCGGGAGTGATCGTAACGGCATCGTAGCTCTCGTTGAGCTTGTTCACAGTGTTCTCAGAAACCCTCATGTCGGGATCCTGCTCATGGATCCTCTCAGTAACCTCATCAATGAAATCCTGCTTGAATTCTTCGTAATTCATATTATTTTCCTCTCTTATAATTGATAGTTTTGGCATAAGAAAAGCGCCTTACCCGGATATCTATCCGAGCAGGCGCTCTAAATATGCTCATTGTTTTACGGACCGATTAGGTCCTATGCTTCATCATATAGAAACTTTCCGTCATATCCGTATTCAGATTCAACAGCGGATATTGCTTCTTCCCTTGTAAGGAAGATACTTCCAAACAGTTCATCCCAGCCATGTCTGTGGAATGCCGATGTCTTCTCTCCTCCATCGCAAGAAAGCGCTAAACCATGTTTGACGGACATATCAACTACTGTCGTCTTCGTTATGTGGAATATATCCGGCTTTCCGTGCATGTCGAACTCTCGCCACATATAAAACACAGTGTCTCCTATGGCAACGGGCTTCTTGATCACAGTTTCCTTTAACTCCATCAGCCCCTCCCATTAAAGAGATTAACGACCAGTATTGTTGCAAGTGATGACACCAGCGATATTGCCCCGCCGATGATCATGCCAAGAAAATATTTGCTCAACTCTCCTTTCTGCTCCTTTCTATTATTCAGGAACGTTCCTTTATTCTTTTGCAAAAGAAATGGACTCGGCGATGTGAGGTCCGTAACCTCATACGCTTTGTCCATTGTAAGAATATCACACCCAAAATCACATGAAAAGGGAAACGATAGGTAATTTATAGGTAATTCGTAGGTAATTTATAGGTAATTCTATAGGTATTGTAAGAATTTAATTCTTAATAGTTATACTTTCAGGCAATTCATTTCTTCTGTGTTGATACTCTTCAACAAGATCATATCTTCCTTCATTTTGAGCCCTAATTATAAATGTAGTATATAAATCCGCTAATTTACAGATTATTTCAGCATACATCTCAGAATCATGTGGATACTCATTTTTCTTTTGTTCCAACAATAGAATATTTTTTACTATATCATCATGATAAGAATATCTCCAGATGAAATTTACAACTATTGACGATATTTCTCTTTCCAGCAAAAGTAATGAAGAAAAGACAAAAACAGACAGAGCAATAAAATATATGATTCTCAGATAACCGATCTGACTCAATATAATTACATATCTTCCATCGCCGAACACCATCCACTCGCTAATCAGTGCTTTATATATGATCAATGCAGTCATAAAATTTGCCGGAATAAATATAAGGACGGTTATACAGCGCATCACTAATCCATAAGTAATTATAGCGTACCTACTTCTGAGATGCCTTCCAATCATGATCAGTAAGACAACAGTCAATGTATAAACAAAAAACATGAAAATCAATTTACCCATTTCAAAATATCCATCCCTTATGCACAAGATAATAAATCATATATATTATTGAAATGATACAAGTAGTATATAACACTACAGTAATGAATATATTAATACGATTCCAAATCATATTATGATATGTAATTTGAATTCCTTTACTATCATTTCTCAATGGAATGTTAATTTTCTTCATATCTGAATCATCCTCTTTTTTTCTATATTGATATACAATCAGAAAAACTTATTGTCTGAATTTTCATTTACATAGAAATGTGCATTATACCTAGCATAAAATTCAATATTATCAAATAATAATACTAACCGAATCTATAATACCAGTTTGCATCGTCAATAAGCATTTGCTTATCGTACTTTAGATTTTTTGCTTTTGCATATTCCTCCAAGAAAGTATACACATCATCAGGAGGAATATATAAATGTGCATATGCGTGATATATCATATCCATTGAAATTTCTAACATAACAAAAGGGGTTTTGAGTTTGTCATTTTTCCGAAGAAAAAGTATTGTTGTTTGTTGATTAGCATGTCGCTCTAATTCATCCAAGACCCAAATTCCAAGTATTTCTTCTTCAATAAAAAAATCCTCTGCACATTCAGGCATAATCACAGAAAACTTTTTACCTATATAAGCATAGTTTTCTGTGTTTTTCCTCATACGAATCATCTCATCGCAATGCATATCTTCTTTAACACTGACAAGATATTCCAAATTGGATACAATATCCAATACATCATCTGTTTTAGGTATTTTCAAATGCCTTAGTTTAGGTGTTTTTGAACGAAGCAGTAGGAATTCCTCATATCTATCAATCGCCCATTCATTATCAGTCAAAGCCAAACGATTATATATTGATCTCAAAAAACCATATCCACCAATTTTCCCTTTATTTCGATACAATCTAGTCAAGTAAATCCATTGGCATCTATTAGGAAGTTCGTCACCAATATATCCACCATAAATTTTATAAACTTCCTTGCATACATTAATATCATCAATATGATAATAATCAAACAAAAAATACTTTTGATTCATTATACGAAGAAGTCTTATAGGAAGGCCCTCGCCAAAAATATTGCACGGATTTGATCCCATCATATTAAAATTTGGAACCCCATATATATGATATGCTAATCTAAACAATCCGGCTTTATATAAAATCTCTTTAGGGCCACTGCGATGACTCGCATAATATACATGTTCAAATGCTTCGCATCTTAATTCATCGGTATAATCAAGGTAATTCCATTTGGGGAAAGCTTTGATCACACCGGTATTAAACACTTTTAAAGTCCTGTTATTAATAACAAAACGTGAATTCCTAATATAGCTAAGATATGATTGCTCTTGCATATATGGCATACAATATCCATCCATAATTACATATCTTTTATGCATTTGTGGGTAAAATGTTGCATCCCAAATGTATATATCCACAAAACTTCTACCACTATTGTCTTTGCATACAAATGGAAATAAATGAACATTTGAAGAATCCTCAGTAAATTCCTGTTCCATCATAGCAAAATCAATTTCAGAAACCAGTGGGAAAACTGTTAAATCGTCAGAATTAAGATCTGGACAGATATATAATTTTCGAACCAAATCTGTTACCGAATTCATTTTTGACCGCCAAAAGGTAAATTCTCTAACTGTTCCTAATTATATACATATTGTTGTATTCTACAGTTATCTCTTCATCCTGAGTAACGCCTATCCAATTAAGTCTATTAAGCAAATATTTTTCAGATGATATTTCATAATCCTCTATCTCTACTCCATAAGCATAAAGCTCATCTAACCTTAATACTTCAAAAGATTCTCTCGAACCATTTATACCTGTAGCTTCTGGGGATAGATTATATCCATGATAATATATGGTGCTATCATTTTTTTGTCCACTACCATCCACGATCCAATAGTCAAATAGATTGATGGTATTATCATTACAAATTCTTGATACATAATAAGAATAATAGCCCATGTTTCCATAATAGCTTTCAATTAATGAGTGCTTATAGAAATATATAAAACAGCCAAAAGAACCATATTCCCCTAGATACACTACTTTATTCATATTTTGATCATACTTATATACGCAAATACCATCCGGATGATAATCTCCATATGAGACAAGAAGCTCTGGAATATCATCTTGGTCTATATAAGAATATGAAAAATGTGGTTCGCTGCTAATTTCATCTTCATTAGAATTTATATAGATTTTTTTGACTTCAGCATCATATGCAAATATAGCATTTTGGTATTCCGTAGATTCGTTCCAATTAAGATCTAATTCTTTACATAAATCAGAAAATGAATCATATTTTTTTTGTATATCAATTTCATATACATTATTCTCTGTAGCTGGAGATTCTGAAATCTGAGATGTAATACCATCAATTTCAGCTGGACTATTAGATACCTGATCAGATTCCAGAACGGGAAAATCATTATTATCTGTATCATGTTTGCATGATGTAATAAGGCAGCAGAGTAATAAAACTATTATTACATTAATAATCTTATTTTTTGTTTCAAACCAAAAAGGAACCATATCACTCCTTTCTGCCGTCAAGAGCCCATCCAAATAAACGATTCACACTTTCGTATTCAATTAATTCCTCCTGATCTTTATTCTCTTTATTTTTTAAATATTCAGCCTATCTTGTACATGATATAAGATATAAAGTGCATCAAAAGCTTTATTAATAGCTTCATTTCTTTCTGCATTGCTAACATTTCTTTGATTAGTTATTATTAGAGCAGCAGTTTGCCAATCCATTATTTCTCTCCAAAAATATATATTGTTTATAAGTCTAGTATGCTTTTAATTTTTCTTTTAGGACATTTTTTTTGATTATTTACTATTTCACTCTTATTATTTGGGCAAATATCAGAATATTTACCTCCCTTAAAAAATACACATGCTTCGCATTGGCAATTTATTAATTTAATTTCTTTTTCATTATTATAGGAAAATTTTTCATTCATCACGAATCACCTCTTATATTATTGTAACATTAATATGTCTTCTTCCAATTTCATCTCTACACACAGAATTTATCCTCATTGTTTGATCAACATCAATAAGAACTTCTTTCTCTAATTGCTTAGCAGAACTTAAATATCCAACATATAAACCATGTGTTCCAGCAGGTGCATTGATTTCCAAAATCATATCTCCATCAAATGCACAATTTTCATCAAGACTCGTGCTTAAAAAACCGCTATCCCATAAAATCTGTCCGACTAGTTCGTTGTCTTTTAACGAATCTAAATGTCCCAACGCTTTAGCGGATACTCCCCTATAAAGAATACAATCATATGGAAGTTCACATTTTGAAAGTGCAGAGTGGATATTTCTTGCATTTTCTAAATTTCCAACATCAAATTCTTCTTCAAGCCCCCTTAAAACAGCATTTATATTCGCATAAGATACACCGGTGTACTTATGTATTGATTCTCTTTCTTGTATAGGCAAGCTTGAAGCCATCTCGTACCCATATTTTTTAATTTGCTCTTGTATTTCTTGTTCAGACATCCGTCTGATTTTATTCTCATTATTGTAATTCTTTATCGTATAAGCCAATTCCAAATCATCATTATTTAAAGCAATTCTATATGCTTTAGCAGCACCTAATACAGTATTTGGAACTTTATACTCTTTTCCATCTATATGAACAATAACATCATCAGAACCATTTTCAGGAAATATGATCTGATTACCTATTTTAGAAATTATTTGTTTTCTGTATCCGTTATGTGCTTTGCCTAATCCATTGGTACAGGTTTTATCATTTTCACTATTTAAATCATCATTATTATCATCATAAAGTAATAATCTTGCTTTTTCTATAACACTCAGATATTCACGTAATCCATCATTAGCAGAATTATTAAGTTTATGAAATCCATATAAGCTGTCTTCAATACTGTCAAATATTGCCCCCAGTTCAAGACTATATCTCTCCCAAATTTTAATTAATTCATCGATTATCTTTTTGTTATTCTCATATTCCTTTCTAGCATAATCCACCATCCTTTCCGCCTCTGTTTCACGTATTCGAGCTTTATAAATAATTGATTGCAAATTCTTTTCGTTAATTGCACTACCATCATGCATATTTCTAAGAATAGTTTCATTTTGTAATTTTAAATTTCTATAATCACTTTCCCTCTCTTCGAGTTTACTATATGACTGTTTTGTTTTTTGTTCTAAATCTGAATATAAACGATAATACTTATCTTTACACTCCGCAAAAAGCGTAATACAATCATCTTTGCGAAAACGCATAGATTCCCCTATGCGTTCCATTTCATGAATGTATTCTTCAAATTTGTTACATAATATTGTTTTTTCCATCTTAATTCAACGATACTCTTGCTTGATGGACCTGTGACATATACTCACTCATATCTTCAATTATTTGATTCAATTCTGTATAAGCATTTGACAATTCAGAAGTCATTATATTAATCGAACTAGCTATTGCACCGTAATCATCACCTAAAGCAGCTCTAAGCGTAGAATTCTTTCCATTAATTTCTGAAATAATCGATGCAATTTCTTTCATATTAGAAAGCATATCTGTACTCAGTTGCTTACATCCATTTTCATTCACTACAAATTCCATAATTACCTCCTAAAAACAGAACTGGCATTATCGATGTATTTTTTCGAAAGAACAAGCCTTTTATTTGCATCATCACATATCGGAACATTATTCTTAATATTTTCAAGATTTTGTGCCATTCTTTGAGCTGCTGCTCGTCCACTGTCTTGATCCATACACTGCACTGCAATAGCAAGAGATTCTTCAATTTTTGAACATAGAGTTATTATTTTTTTTGAATTTTCCTCCAGAAAGTCTGCATATTCACTCATTTTTCCTGTATCAACATTCATACATAATCCTCCTAAAATTTATATGGTATTATTTTTCTTATAGTCTTACCGCCGTCACTATATATAGCATTCTCACCTATGCTTTTTTGAAAATTACTGCTTCCTAAATACATTAAACAATCATCCGCACTCATATCAAAAGCTATTTTATGTCTACACATATCTTTAATTTTCAAAATCTTTGAAAATTGCCTATAAACACTAACCTCTGTTACGCATCTAATACCATATCTGGCTCCAGAAGAAAAAAGTTTTTCTACTATTGGCAATGCGTTATATTCCTTATTGCATTCGGGATGATCCAAAGAGACATCAGTTAATTCTCCATTAGCCGGAACAGCATATTTGTTAATTGTTGCTAAAAAAGGATTTAGGTTCGATTCTTTTGTAAACCGATCTGGCAAACGGCTCATTTCAATATTTGCTATTTCAAGCCCTATAAAAACACATACAATGTCTTCAGTGTTTTCTCTACTATCTATCATAGATTCAATTTCAGATAGTCCTTTACACCATTCCTCATAATTTTTAAACAATTCCGCATTAGATATTTCTTTACACAGTTCATTAATTTCCTTTTCAAAATCATTTGAAAGATCTGAAAATTCAGCCAAAAAAAGCTTCAATCTATATTTTTTATAGTTACAACTTTTCAAAATAGCTGTAATCAACTCCCAACGTTGATATGATGTTCCGCCAACTATTGCAAGATTTTCATCAGGTTGCCTTCCTAAGTCTAATCCAAAACAAGGTTTGATAGTCGCAGCTCTTCCTAAATATAGCCTAATATTTGGATATCTAATAGGTTCTGAAATATCTAAAGCCTTCGGTTCTGATTCATCCCATAATACATGCTCGTTCGTATTAACATAAATAAGATCATTATGACATCTTCCCTTGTAAATCGAGCGCAATTGTTTGCTTATAGGATATATATCTTCTGGCTTTGCCCATATACTCTTAAATTTTTCAAGTTTAATTCCAGTTGTTTCTCCGTGTGCTCCTTTTATATATACTTTCATAAGGAAATCACCTTGGCCCATAATTGCGATTGTGTTTTGCATGCTGTCAGAGTAAAGTGCTCTGTCGACCTCAAGTGTCTCTTTTATTTCTTGCGGAGAAGACTCGTTTCTCATAGCAATTCTTACACCAATCTGATTTTTGGCAGCAGTTGTCAAGCCACCTAATCCAGTACTAAATGTTTGATCAGCCAACAAACAGTTAATCCCTTGAGCGCGATATTCCCTAAGTATGTTTTCAAGTTTATCACGATATTCAATCTCGGTAGATACAAATTGACTCATTTCATGAAATTCATCTATGATAATAAGAAGTCTTGTTATATTCTCATATCCATTTTCCCCAATGTGTTTTCTGTAATCTTCTAGATTTTGAGCATCAAATCTATTCATAAGAGTTGTCCTACGAGCTGCCTCTTTCTCGATCTTATCGATTAGACTAAACGAGAAATCCGCAGTTTTACTAACACCGATTAATGTAATATGAGGTGGTGTCATTCTCTTATAAAGATGAAACTCAGTTTGCTTATAATCAACAATCCATATTTCCAAATCATTTGGATCATAATGGCAACAAGCGCTCAATATAATAGAATGAAGAAGAGTAGACTTTCCACTGTTTGTTCCACCAGAAATAAAACCATGGACGCTTCCATCCCCACCTAATTCCAAATCTATTAATCTTCCTCTTATATCTAGTGCCATTGGAATGGCTATCTTTTTTGATGCATCACGAATTTCAGGCGTATACTTCATGAATACGCTATCAATTCTATTATCTATTGATTCACCAACGTCATAGTACTCTTTTATTGCTGTAACGAAATTAGATATCTGAATTATACTTGGATCATCCAATTTATTAATATTCAGTTCAAAATCATCTATTTTACATTTCTCATTATCTAAATCAATGTTTATAATCTTAGATTTTGTGTTTTGAGATGCTAAATTTGTAAGAATGTTTGCTCCATTTGATGAAGTAACAAATACAAATGAGTATCCAGCAGCCTCGGAATTCATTAGTAATTCTTTAATGTCTTCCATCAACTTTGAATCAGATAATTCTGAAAAAGAAAAATCAATATACCAAGAAAATGGATATTCAAATTTTCCAGTGATTTTGTTATATTCGAATAAAGAATCATTAAATCCACCAATTGATTTTATAATCTTTGCTGGAATATTTCTTAAATAATTTCTTCTTTCAACACAAGAAACCGAGTCAGAGTCATTGCCATCGCTCGTAAACAATTCAAAATTTAGATCTGTAGTTCCAATATTTGTCACATCAATCAAGCGTCCCAAACTAGCGCCTTTTCTAGATGAATCAAATATCGAATATGTAACTTTTTCCGGCGGAATCGTTTTGAGCAATCTAGAAATAAATTGTTGCGTGAAAAAAACATCTTTTCTATCCTTGTTTAAGGATTTAATATCTGAAGAGATTATAATAATATTGCTTTGATATAAGTCTATCCATACAGGTAAAGAGACCGCGTTTTCTAAACCATTATTATCAGGAACATTAATCTCGCAGCCACATAACATTTCTTTATTTGGCATACTAGTAGGAATCACATATTCGCCCCAATTTTGATACATGATTTGGGACTCTGTTTGAATCTTATTAATCTTCTCATATAAATCACTCAGTTCTCTAGAATTGTCTAACCTAGCAATAGAAATAAGTATTTCTTCCTTTTTTTTCTGCTTTTCGAAATTTAACTGTTCTCTTTTATTTATGAATCGCTTATTTTCTTCATTTATTAACCTTCTGCATTCAGTAATAGTTCTTTCATTATCTTCCTTTGTTTTAGACTCAATTTGAAAATTGCACTCATCGCAAAAGGCACATGCATCGATTATTTGGAAATATAAATCTGATGCCATTTCTGCTCTTGAAGAATAGCCTTCAATTTTAAATGTTCTTTTTACCCAGGCAATAATCCCTTGTTCTTGTAACCTCTTTAGCAATTGATTAACCTTCCCTTGATCCACTTGTGATGGATTGGGAATATAGTTCGAAACTGAATCAGGACACCATTGCAAAATTTGGCCAATGTAATCTTGTAAGGATTCTTTTGCCTTTATGTTCTCTGAAATATTATGCTTTGCTTTTTCATTAATTTGAGATATTTTTCTTTTTTCTTCATCTTCTATTTGATGTACTTTCTCATTGTATTCTGATTCGCTTTTTTTCAAATATTCATTATATTGCTCATCAACTTCAAGCAAATTGGCTGTTAGTTTATTCCTCTTGGCTTTGAATTGAGAAACTTCTTTAATTATTTCTTTTATGTATATCATTTTCACTCCAAAAAAGATTATTCATTCATCATATTACGCTCTAAGTCATTCAATTCCTCCAAGAAACCAGCGATTTTTTTCTTAGCAGAATAACAATAATTTTCATAAGCAGATGAAATATCTATTAATTCACGTACATATGCATCAAAAAAACCTTTTGCATCTTCCCCATCCCAGGATTCTCGTAATTTATTCCAAGCGTCTGTTATTTCATCATTTTCATTCATCTTTTTTTCCAATTTCACTCACCAATCCCCGTAAACGATAGCATATTTTCAATAAAACCATACGCATTTGTATAGAACAGCATTTTTATGAATTTGCCGCAAAAACAAATTATCAGAAACTTATAAAGTTTCATCTTTGCACCGCCAGAATATATACCTACAACATCAAATAAAGGCAATGGCAATACAGCAAAAATAAAAACCAATAATGATTCATTTCGTATATATTTTTCACATATAATCATTAATTTTCTGAATTTGGGCGACAAGTCTTTTGTAACACATCCAAAAGCATATCCTACAAGTTCACCAATTGAAGATCCAAGAGCAGCAAACAAAGCAACACATAAAGGATTCATTATCAAGGCGCAACTAGCTGCCAGCATAAGCCCTGGAGCAGGAAGTAATACTGTAGAATTCCCCAAAAAGCAAAGGATAAACAAACCTAAATATCCTATATTCCCTATATTTTCAATTTGTTCTCTATTAAGAAAAATAACAATAGAAATGCAAATGATGAATACAAATATAATTATCTCTGCAATTTTCCTAAAGAAATCCTTCATATTAACTACCGCTTGACATTGCACAACCGCAAGCAACAGCTGCCGCTAATGCTGCAAGGCACAAGGCAATATAAATAATCGTTATAATGAGATTAACAAGAAAAGTCACCACAGCAATTAATATTATAAAAACAAGAGGTCCTGGAATAGCAAAAAACAAGGAAACATTTGTTACGTTACAGCTGTTGGAACTCCAAGCCCATTTAATTAAAATATATTCACCCACCAGAACTATCACTAAACCCAAATAATTGAAAAAAGTTATAAGATCACCAGATAGATTCGCACCCAAAGTTGATCTTGTCATATTCATAATAATTTGACTGGATTCTGAAAACAGTGCAAGGCAGCCAATTATTGTTATCAAAAAAGCTGATACATAATATAACCCGGTTTTTACATCTTTAATAAATCCTTTTTTTATTGAATCCATATTGGAAAGAACTTTTTCTACTGTCCTAGCTTCTTCCGGTATTGAATCAGAAGCATTTAAAGAGTAATCCCATCCTTGTCCTTTAGACTTCATAAACAAATTATGATTAGATTCTATAGAACTTTCTGCAAGAGAAACTCGCTTTTCTAGATTATCAATGCTTTTTTTATACTTGGATATTTTTCCATAATAAGAAAAATCGCTAATGCTATCAGCAAACATAAATGCCAACAAAGCAAATACTGACAATTCAGTAGCAATTAAAAGTACTCCATTTACTAATTTATTTTCATAAAGGATATATGCAGCTACTCCAAATACCACAGCCCATACAATTGTACCAATTATGGAACTAATGATTTCTTCAGTTGTTTTACCATCCATTCTGGTATGAAAAGATGATTCAATTTGTGATAACATTTTTTGTGTTTCACTAAATTGATTCTTTGCATCTTCAACATATTCCTTTAATAATATGGTTTCGTTATTCATTGCTTCACTCTCCTTCCGTATAATCGATCCAAGCATTAAAGCACAGAGGAGCCCGTCGATCAAAAATCTTATATGCAAAACATGCATTCAAGTTTTTAGCAATGATACCTTTGTTTTCATATACGCCTGCAAGGATACAATGTGGATTAGTTATTAAAATTTTAGATAATTTATCAGCATAATCAATTAATGGACTATATTCTCTGTATATTTCAGCTATAGTACCATTGTCTTGAATATCAAATTCAGTTATCATTTTTAATAATTGGTTTCCCTCTGAATCCAATCCCATATAATAGCCCTGTTCTACCAGCATCTTTGTACATACCGCAATTCCAACAGGGCCATATGACATATAAAAATCTCTTAATGGTTTAGGGTCTACTCCTGATTTAGTCGCAATATCGTCAAGCATTGAAAATAGGATGTTTATTTTATTAAACGAATCACATCCCTTTAACTGATCACATTCCGTTTTTATCAAATCACGATAACCAAAACTATAGAGAAATCCATACAAATCTGCTCCATCTTTTTTATTTATCAATTTTTTTAAACCATCCTTTTGATAAAACGTTTGTGGCGATTCAAATAAAGTCGAATATAACTCCTCTAAATTACTCACCTTTTTCCCACAAATATATAAAGATCTATTTGGAGAAAATGAATTACCAAACCAATAACACGCCAATTCCGGTTCAGACGTAGATAATTCTTCAATGGATTCCACAATAGTTCTTGTTTCATCATTAACATCAAGACCTAAAGAATTATCAAGCCAATGAGATATGCATTGATTTTGCAACAATTCACTGTATGCAATGGGTTTTTCAGTATTTGCCATTTTATATCCAAGTTCACTAAGGCTATTAAATGTATAGCCTTTCCACACAATTGGCCCTGGAGCAAATAAACTTTTCAAAAAAACTGCTAAGCCTTTATCCCGATTGTCCGCATGGTATATATCATCAGCAATTTGAGCTGCTCTTGCAAGATCCGTTCTAAAAGACATAAAAAACTGTTCAACAAACTTGCTGTAAAGCATCGCTTTAGCTTCTTCCCAATGTTTTTCATCTTGAGTAATACCATAGAACATGCTTTTTTCGTCATGATATGCTTCATTAAACAAGCGGAATGGTCTTGGCCATGCATCCTCATTTCCACCGCCTGAATAATTATGATCCGACAACCATAGTTTTACTTCTTCATATCCAAACCTTTGCTTAGAACTAATCCGGCAAAGTCCATTTAGAAGATTTTCTAACTGTTCTCTATTATCATCTCTTCTCCTAAGTGGCAAACTTTCACTTTCTTGAGCAATTGTCTGCGTATTAAAATCCATATTTTTAAATATGAAATGTCCTTCAAAAAGTGATGCTAAAGTTATACCCAATGAATAATAATCACTTTTTGTACTTGCCAAATATCTGGTTGCTTCCGGAGCCCTATATCCTTCTGTACCCACGACAAATTCAGTCCCGCCAGCATCACCAACAACAACTTTAGCAGTACCAAAATCCCCTAATTTATATAACCCGTCAATTTTATATAGATTCTCCGGTTTTATATCTCTATGTATTATTCCAGCTTGATGTATACTTCTAAGAGCCTCATTTAATTGCCTAGTTATCTCAACAATTTCTTCAAATGAATACTCACCATCATCTGACAAGTCTGTACTAGTGCAATAAGGCATAATTTCAAAGAAGTATCTACTCTCTCCAAATTCTACAATGCCGAAATCAGTGACTGCTAAGGTATATTTCTTTCCTTCTTCAGTCCCCATATATTCGAGAACAGTTGATCTTGATGAAATTGAAGAACCAGAACCATTTACAGGATCATAATACACTTTTGCAGCAACATCATCACCAGATTCATTAGAACATAACAAAACAATTGACTCTCCACCTGTCCTAGATATGGTGGCTTTTACTTTATACGCACATTCTTTTACAGATTTTAATTCAGATATTTTTTCTATTGCATTTTTAAAATCTTCTATAGAAGAAAAGTTGTTTTGGGTAACACTATTCAAAACTTTAGCAGGATCCAAAACATCTTCTATTCCCTGTCTCCACCCCGCATCGACCTGAGTTGCTTGCCTAGGATTCGAAGTATTCTCCCTCCATCCTGCATCTACTTCAGTTGCATTTCCTTCTTCAGTGGCAGTTTTTCTCCAACCTTCATCTACCTCTGTAGTTCTATTCTTCTGCTGGTTCTCATTTGATCGCCATCCAAGTTCCACTTCGGTTGAAATTCCTCTATTAGCACTACTCATAATCCATCACCTCAATCAAGAACAAACGGTTTTTTTTCTTCATAAACTAATCTTTCATCGGATGAGCATATACAAACGCTTATATTATCATCCGAACCATTTAAAATCGCTTTATCTACGAGAATAGATGTCTTATCAATCAGCGATAACTCCATATCCAATACTGCTTTAATATCATCATCACTCACGCCTTCCCATAAGCCATCTGAACACACAAGGAATTGCTCTCCAGGGTTAATCGATGTATGCGATATATAGATTTCCGGCGGCTTACTTGGCACACCTATGCATCGGTTTATAACATTTCTTTTCGGGTGCTGATATGCTTCTTCTTGGCTTATTTCGCCCAAATCAACCATTTCCTGAACCAATGAATGATCCTTCGTCATCCGTGCAATCCCCCACCTATCACTCCGGTAAACCCTACTATCTCCAGAGTGAAATACTATAATCTGATTATTGCAAAATACACAACCAGCGATAGTTGTACACATGTTAATGTATTGCGAATTATCTTCCTTCAATTTAAGTATATGCTGCTGACAACGCTCCAACACCTTAGCAAGATAACTAGCATCTGAAAGCAAATTCGGATCTTCTCCAGACAATATATTCAGAACAGATTGTGCTGCTATATTCCCACCTGAATACCCACCGCAACCATCACATACTGCAACAAGCAGTGGAAAGCCAGCACTACCATCAATGGCACTATCATCCAATAGCATTCCATCGACTAATAATCTATCATCATTGGAATCTTTTTTTCCTATATTCACTCTAGCAGCATAATTAATTTTCATTTATACATCCTCAAATATGATGTTATCGTCATCAACATGGCATTTCAATGTTGAAGGAAAATGCGAAAGTGTACATATATAGCTTGCCAACGGATTTAGAAATTCCCTTTCTAACATATTCCCCACTCCACGTCCACCGTTTGCTCTCTCAAGCACTGCTTTTTTATGCAAAAAATCCATTACCTCATCTACTTTAATATCAATTCCCTTCTCTGTTTTGATGCTTTTACATATCTTTGATAGTTTGTAGTCACATATAACCATCGCATCTTGAACGTTAATAAATTGAAATACAACAATATTATCTTCGCCGAGCCTATTCAATAATTCGGGACGACCATTATCATTAAAATACGCCTTCACTCCATCCGTCAGTTTTATTTTAACTTGTTCTCTAAAAGCAACAGTATCTTCTTTTAGAGGATCATCGATCATTATTGTTGGAACTCTGTGCGTTTTCCCTCCATAAATAGTATTTGAATCAAATACTTCTTCTGTCAGACCAATATTGCTGGTAAAAATAATGATTGTCTCTCCGAAATACACAGTGTTTCCTTGATTATCAGTCATCCGTCCATCCTCAAGGATCTGTAAAAACTTGTCCAATATGGTAGGAGAAGCCTTTTCTATCTCATCAAATAAAAGTACACTAAACGGTCTAGATTTCACCGCATTAGTGAGTTGTCCACCTCCCTCATATCCAACATATCCAGGAGGAGCTCCAAATAGTTTCTGATCGCTTTCAGAAATACGATATTCACTCATATCAAATCTAATACACGCATTCTCATCTCCAAAAATTGCTTCTGCTAATGCTTTTGCAGTCTCTGTTTTACCAACACCAGTAGGACCAGCAAAGAAAAGAATACCTTTTGGTTTATGAGATGCTCCCGAATGTTGCAGCCCAGAAAAGCCCTTTACAGCACGAGATATGACAGCTTTTACTTTGTTAATTGCCTCATCTTGTCCCTTAACACGTTCTTCAAGTTTTTTTTCTATATGAGATAATATATCATTTTCCAACTTATCCCACGGATCATCAAGAACACCATATTTATATAATTTAAATGCCTGATTGATTTCTTCAGGTTTAATATTCTTTCTTATAGCAAGTTGTAAAACCTGTCTTAATTCTTGTAATTGTAAGCCTTCTGTCTCTGATACAAATTGTTTTCCAACCTCTGAATCCACATTACTTAATTCCTTAAACAAAGCAAGCTCACCACGTAAATTCTCCAAATACGCTCTTCTAATATTTCTATCCGGAACACATATTGAAACTGTTCTTATATTGGGATTATTCAGATACAGCCATGCTGGTATATCATTATATTTATCAACAATAAATATAAGAGAATTACACGTTTTCTGCGATGTTTGAACAGCTGTTGTAGCAGCCATCAAATTTAAAAACATTTTATTAGATTCCGACGAATTCAAATTACATGCATCCAAGCGAGAAGCAAAGTTTATGACAAATACCACTTTTTCCTTATTGGTGAATGTAGTTTTATCCTCCATGACATGACGAACAATTTCACTCATCAATATATATTTGTCATTTCCATTAGTTCCTCTTTTTTCCTTGCAGCTAGGCATAAAGCACAAGGTGCAACCATGATTTGTTTCCATTTCATTCAGAGTATAGCCATCAAGTAAAGACGATATTTTATTCCTCTGAGTTTCAAGAGAATCTTCATAACAATAAAATCCATCTAATGGATCAAAAAAAATAGTTTCAGTACTTTCATATTCAACAAGACTCAGTATTGTCTGATCCAAGTCATCAGTATCAATAAATTCCGCATCATTGCCCGAATACAAAAATCTAGGATATTCATCATATACATTGCCTTCCAGAATTATCCCGCTTTTAATGCCTATAAATGATCTCAATTCTCTTTGCCATTTAGGAATTACATTTTCATTCATATTGCTTTACCTCATTAATCATTCCAGTGATAATAACCTCTTTATCATGACAAAAGCTTTCTAGAACGCGACCTTTTTGAAGATAATTTTCATAATCAGCCCTCATCTTTTCGTTTAAATAGTGGATTATTTGATTGTCCGATCCCCTTAAAACGCATTCAGGCACATTATGATCTCTTATATACGGTCCATCTATCAAAACATCAATATACTTTAAACAACTAATTCCAGATTCACCAGAACAGCAATTTAATATATCATCTAACTCATACCCTGTATAAACCAAAATATCATCAAATGACTTTCTGACAATTTTCAATAGTTGAAACAAGGAATCCGATTGTTCAAATGGATCACCTCCGGAAACTGTCAACCCTTTACATTGATGAATCTTAGCTAAACGCACAAGCATATCCGCTAATATTTGTTCATCAACATTATTCCCTTCAAAAGATTGCAATTCCGGAGATATACACCCATAACATTTCTTATTACACCCTTGAGTCCATAGGCAAACTCGATTACCAGGGCCAAGAGAATGAACCGGAGATAATATTCTACCTACTAGCATTCTGATTGCACCGCTTTCATAACGACACCTCAAAAATCGGAGAATCATTTCTATGACCCAATTTAATTTTTGATTTATTATGCAACATGCGCACTCCGCCTAGTCCAATATCTATTCCGTCAACAAATGTTCCGTTTGAAGAATTATTATCTTTGACATACCAAATGTCATTTTCAAAGAATATAAGACAATGTTCATTTCCTACCTGCTTGTCTCTAGACAAATAATCACTCTGATTTGCTGATCTTCCAAGCATATATGTTTTTTCTGGAGTAATCGTGAAAATAATATGTTTATCATCTACAGCAGTTAATGTGATATGTTTCTGTTCTTCCGTCTTTTCTTTTGCAAGTAGTTCTTTATCTACAACATTTTCGCTAGTCCCTGTAGCCTTTCTAATGTTTCCAAGAATGCTTGCCCATTGTGGTGCGCCATCGTCCTCATCATCAGTATCTTCTAAAAAAGTGTCTACTTTCATGTGGTTGTCATCAGTAGCCACATTCCCCGATTCATTTTTATTAATCATTGGATCAACATTTGTCTTTACTGTATAGCATTCGTCAATAAAAAGTTTACGTTCAACCGATGCAACTCTAGTTCTATGACAATTAAAGCAACTCACAACCGGACTATTTTCCTTATACGAATAATTCAAAGCCCCGCATCCAGAACACTTTTGTACATAAAATTCACGATTCTCATCTATATCACCCAATTGCTCAAATGGTATCTCTGATTTGTCCAGTAAAACTATGTTAATTTCAGATAAATCGCTTTCACATTCATCGCATTTTAATACAGAAACATCATGGTAAATATTACATTTGGGGCATAATCTGCAAGGAATTTTTCTCATCAACTAATCTCCATATAATTACTTAATATGTCTATCATTTTCATTTTTATGACTGTCAATTCTTCGATTATATGCACTACCTTCCCTCGTTTCATTCCATAGATTGTCATCAGATTTTTGCCAATCAGTCACTGTTAATACTTCTTCACTTGGTTTTGTCACTTCCATATCATATGAAATGAACCAATTTTCTTTCAATTTTTGATACAACATCTTCAGTTGAGAACAATGTTTACGCTGTGTTTCGATAACAGCTTCATTTTCATTTTCAGCAAGTGTTTTTAATGATATTGATCCATCTTTATGTACTATCAATTGAAGGCTGCATTGATTACTGATTGAATATAATTGTGTCAATTCCTCATCATCCCACAAATAAAATGGCATTTTCATTTCGCCAACAGCTGCATAAGATGGTTTTCCGTTTGCCATATCACTTATTTCTTTTCTTGTAAGCACATCATATCCCACTGCTTTTAACTCTTGATCCCAGGCATAGCACATATAAGCCTCAGGGCCAAGTTTCTGATAAATTTCTGCACACTCCTTTGCTTTCTCTGCTCTCTTTTCCAATTCCTTTAACCTAATCTCCAATTCTGAAGAATTACTAAATTCACTTACATTCAGCACTTTTTCGCCTAGTGCTTTTGAAGCATCCACATATACTGGGTATAGTACCGATATACGTTTTAAATCTTTTTCTATACTCGGTACCATCATTTGATAACGTGCCAAATCATCCTTCAAGCACTTCACGCCAGTCCTAAGTTCATCATTTGTAATTGTTGGTTTGCATAATGAGGCAATTCGTGAATCTATCCCATCAAAGCAAATCCCAAACCATGTGGTAGCATTTGCGGTAAGACTATATGTATCAGTTAACATCTGAATTTCTTCAATAGACTTCATAATCTCAGATGTAGTATTAGCGAACTCTTCAAGCAAACGAATTCTTTCAAGCGAATCAGGGTTAGGTGCTACCACATCTGTTGATTTAGTTGAATTAATTACCATTGAATCAACAGCTATACGCATATCGTCCATCAAGTCAGCAACAGATAATCCATGATATTGACCGCCTAAAGAATCATTCAAATTCATTTCCGAAATCTGCTTTTGCCTCTTAATAATTCCATCAAGTTTGTGGTACCCTAAAGATGTTAGCGACTCCAATCGTGCGGTATCATCAGTGATTTTTTCATTGCAAATTGTTTCCAACTCTTTTTTTAGTTGTTCTAATTCTGAGATTCCTAATCCATAATTTTCTTCAGAATTCAATTGTTCAATTATTTGCCTACACATTTCAAGCAAATGATTATATGCGGATACCGCAACCATCTTTCGATGTTGCTCAACTTGCAGTTTTTGTCTTCTTTGCTCTTCAATTTGTCTGTTTAATGCTCGGTTTGTTTCAACCACAAGTTTTCCTGCTCCAACAAGAAGTTTTCCACTTTGCCAAGCGAGCCATCCCGCTCCATACGCTACTGCAATCGGCAACCCTATGGCAGGTGCTATGGTTCCTCCGCCCTCGACGCCACTACTCATTTTCTTAATCTCCGTATTTTAAAAATTTATTTATAATAATGCAAAACACCAGTATCGCATAAATAGTCTTTAAATTTCCCTTCCATAAGCCAAGCCAAATTTTTTATAGCATAGAAATTTTCTATTAGATATTGTTCGTTAGATTCTTTTAACACCTTAAAATAATTAATGCAGGATTGCCTAAAATCATTTACACAGCCTTCAAGATCTTCCACACAGTCTTGTATTGTTGCTATTTCCTGATTAGAAAATAAAAGCAATCTCATAGCAGCACCTTTCCAAAAAGGATTTCCTGTTTTACAACACTGTTTTACAAATTCCCGAACATCCAAATCTCCAAGATTATTAATATCCACATCTTTCGATGTCTTAATTCTATCTTTAAAAGTGTCATTCAATCTAGGCATCATATTTAGTTCTTTCATAATTGAATACACTGGTTTTCTTTTAACATATTCAATTTCTGGAAGGCTGGAATACGCGATTAAACCATCTCTAATTCTATTAACATTAATTTTTTGAAATTCAGATAAATAATTATCATATTCGATAAGCAAACGATTTATCGCTACTAAAGAACAATGAATATCCAGCAAATTCATTTTTCTATATCTAGTTGTACATATAGGAGAATATACTTCTATTTTTTTACAATTAGATAATGCATTCAAAACGTGAATAGCCAATAACCCCCTATAATATGAATCCATATTAGGATCATGAATCAATACTAATTCATATAAAAATGCAAGAACGACATAAGATCTATACCTAAGGCTAAGTATCACTGAATTCTTTTCGCATCCAAACATGTCATCATCATACACATTCAAATTCAGTGTGAGTTTTATTGAACCATTTGAATAACGGCATATTTGGGCTATTTGGTTGGGGTGAGTCCATTCGTAAGACACACCATCAACAAAGTCAAGCAATAATTTTTCATCCGATAGAAATTGTTCAAATAACAATTTATTCTGAAATATTTTTCTAGTCATTTTCTATTAATATATGTACTATCATCTACCCATAAAAGTACTATATGCATCATATAAAGATTCAAAAACAACCATCTCCGAATCTGAGTCTTTACGATACAATCCATATCTAAATGCTTTCTCACATCCATATGATTCTGTAATCACGCTAAATCCATACAATATTGATTTTGGAAAAAAAGCACGTAGTAAAGTCTGAATTCTAAAAATTCTCATTTCAGGATTACTAATAACTTGAGAATTTGCACATATAGATTTTATTAGTTCTTTATCAGTATTAAATACCGGTACAAACAATTGACTATTATCTATTTCGCAGCTTATGGAAGCTATTCTTCTCAAAACACTTTCAGATGATTTGGGAATGAAGTAATCGATGCCTAAAACAGCTGATTCATATAATTCCTTTATCAAACTATATTCTTCTAACAAATCCGCTTTTCTTTTCTTTTCTAAACAATTAAGGATATGCTCCTTATAGTCTCTGATTTTTTTTTCATTCCTTTTTGCCCTCTTTTCAAGAATAAGCTTCAGGCGTAGATAATTGTATCTTTGGAGAATAATGCAATAAACATTTAGAATAAATAAAATAACCATGCCTATATTTATAGCCAGACTATTGAATAGAACCGCTTGAGATATAGCAAAATATAAAAAAATCAAGAGAATACTTGTAAAATGAAATATAGAATTATAAATAAAGAAGGCAAAAGAACTGTCTAACGATATACTAGACGTACCACGTATATGATAATTTGAATTTTTTCCAGAATCCTTGAAATGCTTTATTGCTTCAAATCGCAATATTACCCTCTTGAAAAACTTTATTCCCATTAATTCATAAAGTTTTAATTCAAAATTCCGAAACATATAAATTAACCGCAATAAGTAAATTTATTGGTAATTATGCATATTTTGCAATTTATATTATACACTTTTTTGTTAATGGACACAAAAAACTCGCTTTTAAATAACATGTGTTGTTGTTCGTTTTTTCAATATTATCATCTATTACTTTCACGCCTTTATTAAAATATATCTTATATATAATTGGATCTTAGGAAACAATACCCATCATAATCAATATCTTTTAAAATTGTCTATCCTTTATGTAACAACATATCGATTTTATAGCTAATATCTTTAGCAGAATCTACATTCTCATTACAATGAATTTCAAGAAGAGTAACATTTTTTATGCATTTTTTTATTAACGATAATATCGTTTTGGTTGTATTAATATCATCCATTGTGAAACTCTGTTGAACAATGAAGGGAAAAAAAGCATCCCTTGACAATTCCTTAACATAGTTTTCTTTATCCCTAATTATTTTGCCTATTACACGAACCGGAAAACTAACATTATTATATATGCCATACTCTCCGGATTGAGGATAACTATACGCATATACTCTATCCTCTGTCACTTTTAAATACGGCCTGTCATCATTTATCATAACAACTTCATCTTTAAAGCAATTACACCAACTTCGTGAAAAAGTAGACTTTCCCACACCACTTAATGCTGTAAACACATAGCCTTCTCCTCTAAATCCTAATGAAGAAGCATGAATAGAAAAAGTATTATAATTTGCTAAAAGTTTATCAATCTTATATTTTAATGCTGCTTTTTCACACATTATTCTAGAGAAATCTGGATAAGAATCATGAATTTTGACTAATTCTTCTTCAAAAACCTCAATTTTTTCATCTGATTCTTTCTCAGTTACAAAATCTGATAAATACTGATATATTTCTAAATTTTTAGTTCTTATACCAATATTTACACCAGCTATACATACATTAAAATCCAACGCAATTTCCTCCAATATCCATATTGAATATACCACGTCTTCATAAAAATATCTTTTAATCAACGTTTTACACTCTTGCATAATATGCAAATAAAGATTATAATTCAATTATCCTAAAAAGGATGTGAAATGAAAAAAATACATTGAAAGGGGGATATCGTAATGCGCAAGAAATATATTGCTCCTGTGATGACCGTCATCAAGTTTGAAGTAAATCTTGTGACTGATGGTTGTTGCGATGTTTCTTATTGATTCTCATGATATAAAACAGCCACATTCACGTGGCTGTTTTTTTATTTTTCATATTCCCATCTCATTTCGTTTTTAGTTTTCCATATCCACTCATCTATCGACTCGTCATCGCACTTATTGTCAAAACACTTTTTTAACCTTATGCAATGCGGATATTTAGTACAAGAAATGCATTTATCGGTATCTTCTATGACCTCTGTATACTTTAGTCTTTCATCCAAAGAAGGTTCTCTCCCCATTATATTTCCAGAAAAAACCCCCTCAGAATAATCGTGGCAAAACGCTAATTGGCCATCTGGAAACACCACTCGTACATTAGATACAGCTATACATCTCATTTGAGATCTTAATACTCTCGGCAAACTAGATTTTGTAAGAAAATTATAACTTCTTATATGTTCACTCAATTCGTAGTGAAGTCTATATATTTTTTTTCGAGCATCTGGTTTTCTTTTATACGACGTGCCCAAGCACTCTTCAAACAAAGGTGCAGAATAAACAGAAAAGTTACTATATTTTCCAAACTTTTCATACAAAAAATCAACTAATTTAAATAACTCTTCACTATTATATTCATCAATATTTAGGCGAATTCGTATATTCACTCCCTCTTCAAGCAGAGATTCTATATTGTTAATCACAACGCAAAATGGATCTTTAATATTGTCATATACATAAGCTTTTATCTTATTATATGTTTCCCCCATACCATCAATAGTAATCTGAGCATCTTTTAAATTCCATAAAGAATTTGCTTTTCTAGATAATGTCGAATCAAAAAGGATCCCATTACTAATCATGCTACAAGTAAACGAAATATTCAATTTTAGCAAAGATTCAGATACAAAATCGATTATACCAGAATTAAATAATGGTTCACCCCCATACCACATTATGTGAATTTTCTTTTCTTTTTGCAATTCAATATAATCAATAATTTTTTGTGCCGTATCGAACGACATATTAGATTTAGGTATGCCTTTCTCATGACAATAAAAACAGCGTGCATTACAATTAGTCGTTGTTAAAATCCAATACTTATTTACAGTCGCATTATTATTATTTCTAAACTCACTTTTATACACTAATTGGCGTAAAGTTTTTATTCGTCTTGCCAATTGATAATCGTTATACCTTAAAGGAACATAAAACCATCTTTTTATCAACTCATTAAATATATTCTCATCTGAAGATAATGATTCCACAAATATAAGCTCACAAGTCAAAGTATTATATATCAAGTATCCATCATCTACTGTGCATTCTATAGTATATGTGAACTTACGATATTCAGTATCAAGCCTTTCTTGTATTCCAATCATACTTTTAACTATCGGATCAGCTTCTAATACAATTTTCAAAATCATCCTCCCAGGTTTTTCAAATATTTCTTTTCAATATAGAATACCTATAATAATTTAAATCTTGCATTGCAAGAGAAGAATTGCTTGTTGTTTTATCTTTGTAAACAGTTCTTATTTCATCCCATTCCGAATCATTTTCCAAATGACAACAAGCCTTTCCAGAGTATAATTCATCGTATAAGTATCTGTATAATTCCTCCGTTGGATAATTCAAATCCAAGATTTCAGGAATACAACTAGGCATAAATTCCTTAACTATGATAGCTGCTATATATACAATATGGTAATCTCCCAATTGCTCTAATCCCGTCAGTGTTCGAACAATCGCCTCATATAAATATTTATCTTTTTTTATAAGGTCTTTCAACAATGCATAAACCGTCCCTAACTTATGACAAAATTTATCTGAAATAAACCAATCCGCCAAATCTCTTACATATCCAAAGCAGTAAATATCATCCCATATATTTTTATCCCATCCCGTGTTATAGTTTTCGGTAATCAAGTATTCTATCAGTCTTAATGTATCATGATAGTCGCCCTTGAGTTTTTTCATTCTGTACGAATAAATATTATGGTTATCAATTGGCAAATCAATAACATCAATTATCTCTTCTATGGCAGACAGTTCGAAAGACTTAACCATATTAATTAAATTTTTTTCTTTTTTTCCGCATCCTCCCTCATAATCAGAAAAACAAGGTTGATGGCGAAAAGTAAATATCCCGAATCGTCTAAACAAGTTTGGATATATTACATTGTATTTTTCATAAGCAGACCCTGTTTCCAATACAAGTTTCACATGTTCATCCAATTCATTCACATAGTGACCAGTATAAATAATCCCCGCTCCCTTATAATAAATGCCGCTTTCAGAATAGCCACATCTTCGTCTAGGAACTGGCCAAATCATCTCCGGAAGAACCACTTTGTCTATTATCCTTCCGGAATCATTTATAATGGGTATAGTATTTGTGGAAAATTTCAAATCATTCATATAATCAATCCATTATTGCATTTATATCTCTTAACTGTGATACAATCTGCTTCACGCCAGGCATGATTTCTTCAACAGTAGCCTCATATTCTTCAGCAATTCTAGATGCAATATCTTCAACAGTGCAATCCGTTTTCAAACATTCAACAATAAAGGAAGCCGTTTCATTCAATTCTATCATTCCGGCAAAAATTGAATTATCTAGGCATACCATAAACTGCTTATCATCAATCACTTCAACCTCAAATACGTCTTTAATTCTCATATGCTCATCTCCTTAATTAATTAAATTGCTATTCATGTTATCTGCATGAATCGTTATCATAAATATTTTTGACTTTATAATGAATACACCTTATTGACTATTTCGGCAACAACCGAATGAGTGGATAAATTTGAAGTATCAATCCATATATAAGGCATCTGATATTTTTTCAAAAATTTTTCTATCATATAATATTCTGAATCATCATCAATAAAACGAACAAGATCTATATCATTGTTGTTTCTGTTATATATTCGTTGAAGCCTTACAGATGGAGTTGCATAAAGCACAACCGTTAATTCAGGTTTGCTGCAAACATCCACTAAATACTCAAAAAATTTTTCGTTTACGCAATCAGAATAATGACAGAAATTTGATGGTAGCCACCTATCAATTATAATATTTTCGTTTTGAAGTATTTTTGTCTGATAGTACTGGGCAGCCCCTAAAAACATTGCCCAAAAATCCTTTTCATCTTCACCAGGCAAAATCTCTAAAATTTTCTCAATTGCCCCATCACCATCCTGTTTGAATAAAGATTTTAATGGTTTTTGAGCAATTTCAAAGCCCAATTGTTTGCTCAGTTCAGAAACTATCGTTGACTTTCCAACACCATCCATTCCTTCTATCACTATATGCATATGACACGCTTTCACAAAATTGATATATTATTATATTTTCTTCTACATCGAATATCTTGTACTTATAAAACCATTTTGTTTATTTTTTTAGAAAATTCTTGTATATCTGTTTTATAACACACTCTCTCAGATTTACATGTACTGCATTCCGGACAGCAGGGCCATTCAGAAGGAAGAAAGAATAACTTCTTACTCTTTATTCGTACTAAAAGCATATCTGCCGTTTCTTTTGATATCTTTAGACTTTCAATATAGTTAGTAAACATTTTTTGCCCTAATTCAAAATGCCCTCCGCGATAAATAATTGCAGTCACAATCAACCAATAATCCATATACTTATACGTGAATAGTCCTGGAGGCATCAATTCTATCAAATCGCTAAATTCGTTCGGAGATATAACAGTTCTAATAGCATATTCATCATCTATTTTATATCTCAATATAATCTCATCAGCTAGTTCAGAAAACTGCTCATCATTCAACAGGGGTAACCTTTTTATATAATCAACCAATTTGTTCGACAACTTTCGCTCAGAGCAATAATCCACCGACGGACAATGGTTTTCTGTAATCCCGGGAATATATAATCTAACTGTCGGAAATCCTAATATTCCCATATCAGAAACATATAATTTCTTTTTCATATTTGATATAATCTTTAGATAATAGTTCATATCATCTTCGTCACTAACTGATTTCTCATGGATAAATCCACAGAATTTCGTCGTTAGATTATTTACCACCCATTCTGGAACCCATCCGGTGCTATCAGTGTATTGTTTTTCTTCATTTGCAAATAATTCATTTTTGTTCGATTCAGCACTCAGCAAAGGATATAACGGCAGTTCATTAACTGATCTTCCCTGAAATGCCTCAGTCAAGCACCGTTCTAATGCAGTAATAGGTGATGGATCAGCCCCTAAATGCAAGTGGTATTTTCCATTCAATTCAAAAAGTAAACCAACAACCGGTAAACCACGCCCTAACGAACAATCTAAGATTTTGTAGTGCATACCTATATTCTCTAGTTTTTCCAATCGAGAAAGAACGTCCGTTGTTTCAAAATATTTCTTATCAATTTGTGGAATCGAACATTCATGCAAAAAAATCTCTTGAGTGGCTTGTCTTTCAAATATTTCACTTACACCTTGTATTATAGCCTCAATGTAGGAATTGCCAGCAGCCATTCCATTACTACCCATCATTCTATTAAGCAAACATATTGGAAATAATAACTCATTTTTTGTATTATACTCGTAAAATTTTAAAACTCTTGTATTATCTGAATCAAAAAGAATATCATCAATTACACAGGTGTAATCATCATCTCCATATGCAAATTTAAGAATTTTGTTAACAGCCTGTCTGTACTTTTCAGCATCAATTTCAGATTGTTTTGGCAAATTTCTGGGTGCGCCAAGAATCTTCCATAGCAGAACACCATTCTGCAGTCTTTCCATAAATTCAGCATACGCGCTTGCGAGCGCATACCTACCATTCATCCCCTTGCCATTTGTTCCGATGTTTAGATCACGAACACCTTCATCACCTAAAATCACCCTGCAGCTACATACCCCGGTCATTTTTTCTTTTTTTTGAGATATTTCAATTACAAAAATGTCATTATCAAACAAGATTCGCCTTATGTTTTGAATCGTTTTCAAAGGATCAGCATTTTTGTATGGTTTAATTCGTTCAAGCATATATAATAGTTCCCCTTCGTTAATTATAGTTTTCAATCCATTCATTAGGATTTTTAGTAGATATTCCCCACAAAAACTCTTGTCGATTAGAAATATCACAATACCTACAAAAAGGAATGGGACCATTTATTTTTTTCTTTATAGTTTCAATTGAGGGCTTATCTGACAAAGAAACATAATCATCGTCTACGCATCTAATATCTAAACCAAAAAAATCATTCAGATGATCAACATAAGCTGGGACAAAGCAAGGATATAATCTGTTGGATCTTAGTTGAATACAATGGCCTGAATACTTACATCTAGAGTAACTATCAGAGATATCATTATCAGCATCCATATCCAATCTATAACCAATAAATCTTTTGCAATCAGAATAGTTGCCATAAAACTTGTAATTAATCTTATATTTTTCAAGTTTTTTTGATATTTCGGAATAATCCAATCCAATAGGATATACAGAAATAGCTATATTAATTTTTTTATATAAACAAGTTTCAAAGAATTCGTCAGACATGTTTAGTAGTTTTAATCCATTTGTAACCAGTCTTATTTCATCGTCTTTAAAGTATTCTCTAGAAACTTTTAAAACCTCATTTATATGGCTATGCAAAAGAGGCTCTCCGCCCATCAACTCAAGTCTGCAGAATAGTTCCGAAAAATATGGTCTTATACATTCATACGAGGATATAAGGTCTTCTATTGTGATTTCTTTTATAGGTGCAATTGGTGAAAAATGAGCGCAACCCCTGCAATTTAAATTACAATGCTCTACAACATGGATTTGAAGAAAAGGTTTATGTTCCATAAAAACTCCATCCAACAACAATTGCTCACTTTATATCAATCGATTCGGATCGATAGCATCTTCTACATATAATATTTCCATGAGCATTTGATGTCATCATTTCACGATATGTTTTCTTTAATCTGCCTTCGCACACATCAGAATAAGATGTTTCTAAAAGATTTCCTAAAGGATAGTTTAGTTTATAGTCCATACAGCACAGCACAACCAAGCCATTAGGCAGCAGGACATTGTTGCTTAAAGCTATTCCGCCACACCATTTACATATAATATTCCCATCTCTAACTGTATCCTGCGATATATCGCATTTCTCTGTGACATTCCCAGCTCTATCATACATCTTTGAATTAATTGGTAGATTAAGACTGTATACAATGTCCTGTATTTCATGATTAACGATTCCGTGGCATGAGAAACTATCAATTATAAATTCATGTTTTCTATGGTCATCAACAATTAGTTTTAATAATTGTCGATAATCCTCGTTTAAATCAAAGTGAGAATTATCATTTTCATCTGGAATGTGTATTACAAATCTTGAAAATGGTATTTTTTTTATTTCAAAATAATCATCTTCTTTCATTCCTACTAATGTAGTGTAAACATGAATCCTATGATGTGTATAATGTGCATATTTTACCATTTTAGTACATTCACGATTCAACCAAGGCTCACACATTCCAGAGAAATGAATATCTACATTTTCTGGTATTTTATCAATGCACTTTTTATAAACATCAAAAGTCATATATTGTGGACAATAGTCTAGTTTATAGTAGGCTTCATTCAATATCCCTTGTGGGCAGAACCTACAATTCATTTTGCATCCAATTTTAGTTGTTATTTCCATCATTTGAGGCATCATAAGCCAGTTTCTCCGCCTTCAGTATTTCATATAAATCTTTATAATACTCCTTAAATTCCTCGTTGCGTTTTATCTGCTCTAGAAATTTCTCTGCCATTTTTATCTTTTTAAATCGTGCTCGTTTTTCTGCTAGAAAAAAACCGCCTTGGTGAAAAAATGCTATTTTTTCATCAAGTGCATCAAAGATGTCCATCTTTTTCTCATTCCAATTGCTATGAACAATACCATTTACATTTATGTAGTAGTAATATACTACATCTGATACCACAGCTACTGATGGAAGAGAAAACAATATCTTCCAAGAAGTCGCGTATTCTTCATATATTTTCCCAATTGGAAATTTAATTTTTTCAAACAGCTCTTCTTTGAATAGTTTGCCCCAAATTGGAGTAACGCTTATAGATGTGTCGCAGTAACATTGTTCAGGAGTAATTACACTAATTGTATAAGTTGAAGAGCACTTCGGAAGATAATAGCTTTCTGATTTTGAATGTTTACCAATAGCCATCGAACATCCGGTTTGTGTTATTGCTTTTAACAATCTTTCAAAAGCAACCGGCGACAACCAATCGTCACTATCTACAAAAGTTACATACTTGCAATTCAATTTATAAGCTAACCCATCGTTACGAGCAGCAGATAGTCCCTCATTTTTTTTATGAATTACATGAATTCTACTATCCCTTTCAACATAACTATCACATATTTCAGAGCTTCCGTCATAACTGCCATCATCAATTAGTACCACCTCAAAACACTGTTCAGTTTGAGCAAGAATACTATCAATGCATCGGTGTAAATAATTATATGAGTTATACACAGGAACAATTACTTTAATTAAGCCCAACCAAGCACCTCTTCACCCAAAGATTAATTCTTAGTGCATTTATTTAATGACAATTTTTGATCACAGATTACATCTAATAATTTGATTTTATTAGTCAATCGAAAGTATTCAATTGCAATCTCTTTTTTTTCCAACAATTCTCTTTCGGTATAAATCTTATTCACTTCACACAAATAACTAACTCCGTCAATGCTAAATTCTATTGTCACCCCGAAATATACATTTGTACAGCAATATGTATCCTCTTCAAATTTAGAGTAATTATATGTATTTTCATTCAGTTCACAAATCATATAATCAGGATACCTAATACAACTAGATCCTGTTGAAATCAGTTTCATTTCATCAATGCTTATTATCCGACCTGTTATTTTTTTACTAAATAGCATTCTTTCGCCTCTTCATTGTGATATAGTTATAATGTCTATTATATATATGTATTCTAACAAAAGCGATAATGTAATAAATGCACAAATTTTGCTACCTAATCTATGTTTTTTTACCAATTTACCGTAAGTTATTGATACTATAAAGTCCGAATACAAAACTATAAAAAATGGTATACGAACGAGAGAATTTTGCAAAAGAAAAAAAAGAGAAAATATTGAAAGAACTATATTTACATTATGGCGCTGATTTTGGGAATCCTATGTCAAGGTATGATTTAGGTTATAGCGATACACATTTATTTGGATACCAACCATCATATGAAATGCCAAATGTTTTCTCGCACATAAGTGTAGATCCTAATGACAGTATATTAGATGTCGGATGTGGAAAAGGATTTGCAATGCATTTATTTAGTCAATTTCCGTTTCATAAAATTGATGGGATAGAATCGAACAAGCAACTTGTGCAAATTGCAAAAAAAAATCTTAAAGCATTACACCCCAACGACTCTCGATTCCGTATATTTCATATGGATGCACGTCTATTCGACCACTATGCTGATTATAATGTATTGTACCTATACAACCCCTTTGACAAATATATACTAGATGAAATATGCCAAAAATTCGGCAAAGATCTTCCTAAAATGATTATTTATCAAATGCCTCTTTTCAAGGAGGTTTTCACAAATAATGGATTCAAAATAACATTTGAAGCAGATGCATCTTCTGTTCTAATTAGACAATAAATAATGTTTTACCCGGTAATAACCTTTCCAAAATAATCTCTAACACCCCCAAGAACATTTAGCACAATCATCCCTGCACAAAGAAACAGGAACATAGCTGCAATCACAATTCCGAAAACTATTACTCCTGGCCAATAGGTCATAAACACTGAAGCGATTATCAAGACTACAAAGATAGTTATTACAAATCCAGAGACATATGTCCCAATTCCCAGAATCAGATTTGCAACCAAACCAAGCAATTCGAATAAAAAGAACAACGGAATTGCTAATATCTTAAAGATTATCTTAATCAAGATTCTCATATCCTTCCTTTCTCCTTTTCAGAAACAACCTTATATGCTATAAGGTCCAGAACATACTCCGGCATCTTTCTGCGTCCAAGCTCCCATTCCTGCATAGTACGATACGGTATCTTCAACCATTCGCAGAACTCTTTGCGTTCCATGCCGGATTCTTTTCTTATCGCTTTGATCTGATATACAGTCATCCTTCTTTTCATTGCCTCATCGCTATTAGAATCCAGATCAACCTTTAGTTCAAGGTTCTCGGAGTCTTCATTCTTCTTAGTCATATTGTATAAACCTCCAATGTAGTCAATGCGTGTATTTTGTGAAATATTACATGTAGTCATTGTGTGTGCATTATGCTATCATTTTCCGTGTAGTCAATGCGTGCTTATATCTTCATTATATGTAGTCAATGAGTGTAAGTCAATACCAAAGAGAAAGGAGAATTTTTATGAACACTTTAAAGAAAGGAGTATGCAAAAGAGGCAACTCATATCGGATAACTGTGTGTGCCGGATATGATGCCAAAGGTAAGCAGATACGCTTGACCAAGACCTATGTTCCACCGGAAGGTGCATCTCGAGCACAGATCAATTATGAAATTGAAAAGATAAGTAGTGAAATGACCCCAGAGTCCATTACTCGAGAACGCATGACTCTTAATACGCTTTACGAACTCTGGAAGGATACTGTAGCAGAAGAAGATTTGGAGCTTGGAACCTTAATTGACACTACCGCACGTATAGAGAAAGTGATTCTTCCTGCTTTGGGTCGTTATAAGCTTTCAGATTTGTCACCTATGATCATTCACGATTTCCTAAAGGGCCTTCGCAATGCAAAACGTAAAGACGGCAGAACCGGCTATGCAGAAGCAACGATCACCCGTCTCAGAGTAATGCTTTCCGCTGTGCTTGAATTTGGAGTTCAATACGGATATATGACTTCAAATCCCTGCCACGCAATTAGAATGAAACATAAAGAAACCCCAGGTGAAAAAATCAAAGTTTTTACTCCGGAGCAGACCAAAAAATTCTTTGAACTGTTGGACACACCCATACCTATTGTTCTTGAAGAACGCCATGTCATCAGAAATGGCAAAGAAGTAACTTTAAAAGCCTGTAACACCAACAAAACATTTAAAGTTGCCTTAAAATACAAACTCTTCTACTACATTGCTGTGTTCAGCGGTTTAAGGCGCGGAGAGATAATCAGCCTCACCTGGGATGATCTGGATATGAATGAGGGAGTTATACGGGTTAATAAGGCTACAGCGCGTTGTGGCAGCGGTCAGTACATAAAGGCTCCTAAGACCTCTAACGGCCGCAGGGAAGTATGTGTGCCTTTACTGGTAATGGATTTAGCCAAAGAACTCAAAAAAGAGCAGGAAGAGTACATAGAAAGCGTTGGAAGTCACTGGGTAGGACCAAAGGGCTCTCAAGCCTTCTTATTCGTCCAGGAAGACGGCTCTCAGATGGGAGTAGCAACTCCATACAATGAATTCAAAAGAATCGTCCGTGCCTATAATAAGACCGTTACAGAGGAGGCAGACAAATTGCCGGAAATTCCGCTCCACGGATTAAGGCATACATCAGCCTCGTTAGCCAAGCTGGGTGGCATAGATACCTATGCTCTCTCCAAAAGGCTCGGACATGCAGACATCACAACCACCCTTAATATATATGTCGATATGTATAAGGAAACAGATCGCAAGGGTGTGGAAGCAATATTACGCGGACTTGGATATTAAAAAAGATCATGCCCGTGAAACTCAAAAACTAAGTTTCACGAAAGTTTTGAATTGCTACAGCCCAGTCCCAGAGCGGATTTGGAGGCTGTTGATCACCAAAATAAACACCAAATGGCTAAAAGTGACTATTTTCAGAGTATAATCTGTGCAAATAAAAAATCCCGAAACCCTGTATTCATCAAGGTTTCGGGATCAGAGCTGATGACCAGAATCGAACTGGTGACCTCCGCCTTACCAAGGCGACGCTCTACCGACTGAGCCACATCAGCGTAGCGAGGGGGAGATTCGAACTCTCGACACCGCGGGTATGAACCGCGTGCTC
>JAEEGL017163622.1_pt1 | contig 33649 bp, 28 predicted proteins | sample 9134231 | NCBI WGS metagenome assembly JAEEGL01 (sample SAMN16246548, study PRJNA631951) | gut metagenome | biome: gut microbiome; feature: rumen; material: fiber-attached | host: Bos | place: Iran: Karaj | collected 2018-10 | reverse complement strand
ATGGCTTATAAGGAGGTGTCAAAATGGCTAAATGTGAAATTTGTGGCAAGGGCGTTCATTTCGGTAACAACGTAAGCCATTCTCATAGAAGGTCTAACAGAATTTGGAAGTCCAACGTTCAGCACGTTGCTGTTAAGATTAACGGTGCAACACAGAGAATGAACGTTTGCTCCAGCTGCCTTAGATCCAACAAAGTTGAGAGAGCTTGATCGTTAAATGAATAAGCACTTAAAAGGTGGTAAACATTTTGTTTACCACCCTTTTTTTGCATTTATTTATGATCATTTTTTACAAAGTCCGTTCTGCCCCATTGTCCTTCCATTTGTTTGTTCACAGTCAAACAGAGAATGCAAACATGGCAAGCTTGGAAAGAACCAGTTCTCTGATTATAAATCCCTGCTTCTCTTTATCTTCGGGGCTGATGGAAGTAAGCTCTTCTATTGTATAGAGCTTCTCCCGGTAGCCTTTTACAGGATCCAAAGGCTTTTTGTACTGGTTTACCCTGACCCTGGCCTTTAACTGTTTGAATATCCGATAGTCAAAGCTCTCCTTGCCCATATAGTAAAGGTGAGACTCCAGGGTAGTGTCATAATCAACATCATCCTTGATGTATTTGGTGATTATGGCCTTGAATTTAAAGGGTACCATCTCATTGGCAAGAAGCTCCTTGTAGCTGTATCTTGCCCCGAAATAGTACCTCTCAATGTCCTGCATATAGTATTTAAAGTCATTTTCGTTAACTATATTGTTCATTTATCAGTTGCTGCTCTCTTCTTTACTTTCAAGGTCTTCAATATTATCTCCGCTGAACTTTATGGCGGATCTGATCTTTTCCTCATCCCAACCGGTCTCTTCCATAAGCTCTTTTACCGTGACCTTTCTCCTGAGATCCTCAGACAGCTCCCTGGCCTTATCAGCCACCTCATTGACAAGGGTAAGGACCTTCTGCATTCCAGCATCCTCTGTGAGATTCTCCTCGATGATCTTTTCCATGGCATCCAGCATCAGATTGTAAAGAAAGCCTTCAACCTCCGAGGGCTCCCCCACAGCATCAAGCATAGTTACACCCCTGGTAAGGGCAACATTCCCCTCGCCTACAAGGTCTTCCAGGTATACTCCCTGTTCAGCGTACATCCTTGCCACATCCACCACCAGAGGAAGGTAGTTCTCTATAAGCTGTGACTGTGCCTGCTTGTCGCCGTTTATGGCAGCCATCTGAACTGCTTCTATTTCACCTTCGGAGAGCCTATTAAGAGCTTTTAAGCTCTCTATATACTCCTCTAAATAGTTCTTTTCCTCAGGTGTGTAGTTCTCCTGTGTAACAGCATCGAGCCCTACGCCGATCTTGTGGCTCTTTAGATAGTCGTAGACCATCTGCATCTGCTTTTCGTCAAGATCAAGCTCGGAAAAGGCCAGATCTACCTGCTCTTTGGTGATGACATTCTTGTTTTCTCTGGCTGTTCTTGTGACCAGCTTAAGTATTTCGGCAAATTCTTTTTCTTTATTATCAATGTTTCCCATATGTATATTCCTGTCCGGTCCTATGTCTTAACTTTGTTTAACTTGTTCGTCTCTTACTGAACGTGCTGATGTGTAAAGAGATGATCCTGGCAATACTCATAATTGCCGTTGCACTTGGAACAGAATCTGAACTCCAGCTCGGGGTTGGAGGACTCGGTTCTTCCGCAAACTGCACATTTGTGTCTTGTGACACCCTTGGGCATCATTTTTGCATTCCTCTGGAAGTCGTGGCGTCTCTTCACTTCCTTTGGCTTTAAGTGGGAAAGACGTCCCGTCTGCAGGTAGAACAAAAACAGATTTGCAAACTGGAACAGGATTACAAAAAGGATGTGGTAGTAATGCCCTATGATTCCGTAGTAAACTGCGTTAAAGCCAAGGAGAGCCGCATAGAAAATTCCCAGGTATTTGACCTTGACCGGAATGATGAACATGAGAAGAAGCTGCAGGTCCGGGTAGCTCAGAGCAAAGGACAAAAATACCATCTCCTGGATGTAGTAGGTACTGAACTCTGAAGAAAAAGCTGCCATCATGCTGGCAAGCAAAACCTCATTGCCCCCTGCTATGGCATAATATACGCCGTAGGTTGCAAAAGCTGAAAGCAGCATGAAGATGATGCCTCCAAATATGAAGACATTGTATCTGAAGGCGCCAATTGTCCTCTCCATGGTGGTTCCTATGAAATAGTAGAAATACAGGGTGATGATAAGCCAGATGCTGGCGGCTCCCGGCGGAATCAGTACCCAGGAGACAAGCCTCCAGACCTGTCCCTTAAGAATAAGATAGGGATTGAGGGTCAGATAAGATGTGATGTTCACACCTGCCGGAGCCAGCTTTAAGATATATCCCACGATATAAAGGCCAATAATATAAATGGTAAGATTATTTATGGCATATCTGCCATACTTCATTTCCATTCTGTTTAAAAAATTATTCATACTATGATCTATCCTTATCTTTATTTTTTTGCCACATAAAAGGCATATTTATTGATAAAAACGAGATGATCCGCCATGTGCTTTACAGTTAACGGCAGATATATCTGACGTTAACTATAGCATTATTAAGACTTACTTGTAAACCTGACAGGGTATAAATAGATGGAACACAATTTATTCATTTGCTTTTTACTGACCCGTGCATTATAATCATTTAGATTTCGCATTTTAATAAGAAGAGGAAAAGTTTTATATGATTTCAAAGGATTATACACTGGGTATAGATATTGGGTCTACTACTGTTAAGATCGCACTTCTGGATAAGGAAAGGAAGATCATCTTTTCAGATTACAAGAGACATTTCGCCAATATTCAGGAGACCCTTGCAGATCTTTTATCTGAGGCTTATAAGCAGTGCGGCAATATTACGCTTCACCCTGTGATCACAGGTTCCGGCGGACTTACCCTTGCCAAGCATCTTCAGGTACCATTTGTGCAGGAGGTTGTGGCTGTTGCTACTTCTCTAAAAGCTCTTGCCCCCAAGACTGATGTAGCCATTGAGCTTGGCGGTGAGGATGCCAAGATAATCTATTTTGAAGATGGCAACGTTGAACAGCGTATGAACGGTATCTGTGCCGGAGGTACAGGTTCTTTTATCGACCAGATGGCTTCACTTCTTCAGACAGATGCCACTGGTCTTAACGAATATGCCAGAAATTACAATTCATTATATACCATCGCTGCAAGATGCGGCGTATTTGCCAAGTCTGATATTCAGCCTCTTATCAATGAAGGTGCCACCAAGGAGGACCTTTCTGCCTCCATTTTCCAGGCGGTTGTCAATCAGACTATTTCAGGACTTGCCTGCGGTAAGCCCATCAGGGGACACGTGGCCTTTTTGGGAGGCCCTCTCCACTTCCTGGATCAGCTTAAGGCTGCCTTTATCAGGACTCTTAAGCTTGATGAGGAGCATACCATAGAGCTTGATAACTCTCACCTGTTTGCTGCTATCGGCTCTGCCATGAACGCCAGTGAAGAGACGTTCTACACCATGGAGGAAATGACAGGCAAGCTCTCCGGCAAGATTGTAATGGAGGCAGAGGTATCACGTCTTGATCCCCTCTTTACCAGTCAGGAGGACTATAAGGCATTCAAATCCAGACAGGACAACTATCGTGTCAGGACAAGGAAGCTTGACAGCTATACCGGCAATGCATTTCTTGGTATTGATGCAGGCTCAACCACTACCAAGTGTGCTCTCATAAGCGAGGATGGAGACCTTTTGTACTCCTTCTACTCCAGCAACAACGGAAGTCCCCTAAAGACTGCTATATCTTCTATTCAGGAGATCTACAAGCTGATGCCAAAGGGTGTCAGGATCGCAAGGGCCTGCTCCACAGGCTATGGTGAGGCTCTGCTTAAGTCTGCGCTTTTACTTGATGACGGTGAGGTTGAGACCATTGCACACTATAACGCCGCTGCTTTCTTTGATCCCAAGGTTGACTGTATCCTTGATATCGGCGGACAGGACATGAAGTGCATTCATATCAAGAATAATTCCGTTGATTCCGTTCAGCTCAATGAGGCCTGTTCCTCAGGCTGCGGCTCCTTTATCGAGACCTTTGCCAAGTCACTGGATTACTCTGTTCAGGACTTTGCCAAGGTGGCTCTTTTTGCGTCCTCTCCTGTTGATCTTGGAACCCGATGCACCGTATTTATGAATTCCAGAGTTAAGCAGGCCCAGAAGGAAGGCGCTGATGTTGCTGATATCTCCTCAGGACTTGCATATTCCGTTATCAAGAATGCCCTGTTTAAGGTCATCAAGGTGTCGGATGCCAAGGACCTTGGCGAGCACATCGTTGTTCAGGGTGGAACCTTCTACAATGATGCAGTTCTTCGTGCCTTTGAGATCATCTCAGGGGCCGAGGCAATAAGGCCCGATATCGCCGGTATCATGGGAGCTTTCGGAGCAGCTCTTATTGCCAGGGAGCGCTTTAATGAGAACACTGACTACGTTACAACCATGCTGTCCATAGATCAGATCAATGACCTTAAGTACACCACCAGCATGACCACCTGTCAGGGTTGTACCAACCACTGCAGACTTACCGTCAACAAATTTACCGGCGGTCGTCAGCATATATCCGGAAACCGCTGTGAAAGAGGAATTGGCAAGGTCAAGAACGCCGACAATATCCCCAACCTCTTTGACTACAAATATAAGAGGATCTTTGGCTATGAGCCTCTTGAAGCTGACAAGGCCACAAGAGGAACCGTTGGAATACCCAGAGTTCTCAATTTCTATGAGAATTATCCCTTCTGGTTTACCTTCTTTACTGACCTGGGCTTCAGGGTTGTTCTGTCTCCCAGATCCACTCACCAGATATACGAGCTTGGAATCGAGTCCATCCCCAGTGAGTCAGAGTGTTATCCTGCCAAGATCTCACACGGTCATGTGGAGTGGCTCATAAGGCAGAAGGTTGACTTTATCTTCTACCCCGGTCTTTTCTATGAGAGGGAGGAGGTTGAGGGTGCAACCAATCATTACAACTGCCCCATTGTCACCTCCTATTCGGAGAACATCAAGAACAATGTTGAGGCCATTACAGGCGGCAGCGTCAGACTTCGCAACCCATTTATGGCCTTCACAAGCCTTGAGACCGTTACAGATGCACTGGTTAAAGAGTTTAAGGAGATCCCTGCTTCACAAATCATAAACGCTGCAAGAAACGGCTGGGATGAGATGGCCAGGGCAAGAAGGGATGTACAGATAAAGGGTGAAGAGACCCTTAAGTGGATGGAAGAAAATAACAGACACGGAATCGTTCTTGCCGGTCGTCCATACCACGTTGATCCTGAGATCAATCACGGTATCCCGGACATGATCTGCTCCTACGGTGTTGCAGTTCTTACAGAGGACAGTATTTCCCATCTTGGCAGCCCCGAGAGACCTCTTATCGTATCTGACCAGTGGATGTATCACTCAAGACTGTATGCTGCAGCCAGCTATGTAAGACAGCGCGAGGATCTGGACCTTATCCAGCTCAACTCCTTTGGCTGCGGACTTGACGCCGTCACCACCGACCAGGTCAACGATATTCTCTCAGGTTCAGACAAGATATATACCTGCCTCAAGATCGATGAGGTCAACAGTCTTGGATCTGCCAGGATCCGTGTCCGCTCCCTGCTTGCAGCCATCCGTGTCCGCAAACAGAAAAACCAGAAGAGGACCATACGCTCCACAGCCAACGAAAGGGTGCTCTTTACTGAGGATATGAGAAAGAACTACACTCTGCTCTGCCCTCAGATGTCACCTATTCATTTTGATATATTAGAGCCCGCATTTTCTGCCTGCGGTTACAACTTTGTTGTCATGCAGAACGACAACAGACATGCCATAGACATGGGCCTTAAATACGTCAACAACGACGCCTGCTACCCTTCTCTCTGGGTAGTTGGCCAGATCATGGATGAGCTTCACTCAGGCAAATATGACCTTAACAGAACCGCCGTGATCATGTCCCAGACCGGAGGCGGCTGCAGAGCCACCAACTATGTGGGCTTTATCAGAAGAGCCCTTAAGAAGGCCGGTATGGAGCAGATACCTGTAGTATCCTTAAACCTCTCAAAGCTTGAGTCCAACCCGGGCTTCCATATTAATTTTGAGATGTTCCAGAGAGCTGCCTACGGTGCTGTTTTCGGCGATATTTTCATGAGATGTGTATACCGCATGAGACCTTATGAGAAGGTAAAGGGTTCCGTAGATGCCTGCCATAAAAAGTGGCTTGAAGTTGTCAAGGAATTTGTTACAACAAAGCACATGAGCTTTGTAAGGTTCCAGAAGCTCTGCAGAGAGATAATTGAGGACTTTGACAGGATTGAGATTACAGATGAAGTTAAGCCGAGAGTTGGAGTTGTAGGTGAGATCCTTGTTAAATTTGCACCTGCAGCCAACAACCACCTTGTAGAGCTCTTGGAAGCGGAAGGCGCTGAGGCTGTTGTTCCGGATCTGATGGACTTTATGCTCTACTGCTTCTACAACCAGATTTACAAGGCAGATGAGCTTGGAACCTCCAAAAAGACTGCAGCTCTTATGCGAGTTGCGATCTGGGGAATTGAAAAGCTCAGGTCTGGTGCCACAAAGGCCTTTGAAAAGAGTGTTCACTTCGATCCGCCCACCAGCATCTACAAGCTGGTAGAATATGCTAAGCCCATTGTCTCCATCGGCAATCAGACCGGTGAGGGTTGGTTCCTTACAGGTGAGATGGTTGAGCTCATCAAGGAAGGCGCCAGCAATATCGTCTGCACACAGCCCTTCGGATGTCTTCCCAACCACGTAGTGGGCAAGGGTGTCATCAAGCAGATGCGCCACATGTACCCGGGCTGCAATATTGTTGCCATCGACTACGACCCCGGAGCATCCGAGGTCAACCAGCTCAACAGGATCAAGCTTATGCTCTCTACCGCCCACAAAAAGGCATATGAGGATAAAGTAGCAATGTAAAAAATTACAGCCATACTTGAAAAAGTATGGCTGTTTTCTTTTAATTCATTGTTCTTGAACCAATTCTGATCGTAAAGGTTTTGGTGCCTCCATAGGGAGCTTTTCCACGAATAGTTACCTTCACATTTCCAATAAACCGGCTGTCACAGATTGAAATAATCTCATATTCACTTGGCTTTAACTGAGTTTTCCCCAGTGTGACTGTAAAGTCAGTGGATTTTACAGGAATAACTGTCCTGCCGTTGTCAAAAGAAAAAGCTGCGGACGGTGCTGTTTTCACTGTAGCCTTACTTATATCCATGCCGCTTTCTATGATCCTGTAGCTGCCGCTAAGTTCATATTTTCCCTGCTCATAGGGGCTGTTTTCTGGGCAGGTAACAACAATTCTGCATTCTATTGTCACTCCGGCGGGAATAATGGCATCATCCGGTATCAGCTTTCCGCTGGATACATAATAGTATTTACAGTCCTTCTTAGAATCTATGGTCAGGATATCTGTGCCCTGCACCAGCTCCTTAGAACCATCTGTCAGCTTAGGCATGACCTTGAAACCGCCCTTTTTATCGCTTTGAGCCTTGTCTGCCAGTTCAGTTGTCACAACCTGGGACAGAGGAGCTTTTTTGATATTAAATCCACGGCTAACAGATCCTCTGTAATTTCCTATTCCCTTTATGGTTACCAAAGGTTCTGCCCCTTTTGCTGCTGGCTTTGTATTGTTCTTGTATGAAAGCCTGTAGTCTATGCCTTCTTTCAATACGCGATCTCCCAGAACTGCAGATACAGAAGGCACTGCTCCTGCCTTGCTGTAAATTGCATCTCCTACATTGATTGTTGCCTTAGAGATATCAGCTCCCTTGACCGTTACTGTCTTTTTTATGGTGCCTGTATAACCGCCTTTTAAGTGGAAGATCACCGAGAGCTTACCTGTCTCGCCGCTGCCGCTTATCTCAACATCATAACTGCTGGCCTTGGAATTATTTGCACTATATTTGAGAGGCACGTTTTCTCCGCCTGCTACCGTGTAGAGCGTAACCTTTTCAAAGCTTGTCTTATCCTTTTTGAAAAGATCTTCCAGTACAAATGCCGATCCCTTATATGATACTTCCGATGTGAGCCCGGCGACTTTTACCTTGCCTGCGGCGATACCGTTAATCTTAAGTGTGGCAGATTTATCTCCCACAAATACAGTATCTCCTTCTTTGCCGGAGCCTTTGCCATGGACAAGAACAGTGTATGAACCGGCTTCAGTTACTTTATCTGTTGCGGTACCGCTTAGGGCATAGGCTGTCACATCATAGTCTTTCCCGAACTCAAGTACTTTTTTGCCATAGGAAACCTTAGCTGTGCCGTTTTTGAACAGTTCCTTCACTGCAAAGCCGCCGGCATCATAAGAAAGAGCGGGAATGCTTACTTTAGTCTTGCTCATGGTAACTGTTGTCTTGTCTTTGGGATCTACTGTCCTTACCACAACGGGAGCGGCAAGTTTCCCGGAATAATTGCCACTGTTGTGCTCAACAACTTCAACTACGTATTTTTTTCCTACAACAGAGGAAACCTTTGAGGGATTAGCAATAAGTGTAGCTTCCGAGACAGAACCCTCATAGAATTTCATGTCATAGTCTTTATCTGCAGAGAGCTTTTTTCCGTCATATTGAACAACAGGCTTTACGGATGAGAGCTTTGCGCCTGCAGGAATGCTGACCTCATACCCGGATGTGACCATGGCGCCGGAAAGAGGCTTTGCTTTTATCGAAAAAGTGAATCTGGCAGTTCCCGAGTAGCTCCCGTTTCCGTTTAAGGCTACAGTGGGCGCAGACTTTGCATCGAAAGAGGCTGCTTTGGTATTGTTTGAGTAAGAAACAGTGTAATCCCTGTTCTCCCAGAGCCTTCTGTTGCCGTGGAAGACCCTTATCTCCTGGTTGAAAGTTATCTTTGAGCCGGTGAAGGTCTTTGAAAAAGAGGTATTATCCGAGGAGGTATAATATGCTTTATACCCATCCTTTTCATTTCCAAAGGCATACCACAATCCCTGCGGAATATCCGAAGGTTCCTTAAAAAGTGCTTTTACTGCGCTGTTGCTGACATCCCCCCACTCATAAAGTATGGTGTATTTAAAGGATAAGATCTCGCTGTCCCGCAGCCCATCTTTTCTGGCAACGGCACTGACAGTCATGTTCTTATCAATTATTATGGCCTCATCAAAGAGTATTGTTCCCTTTAGTGGTCTTCCGTCAGCATCAAAGGAAGGCTTACTAATTCCGTCCTTCTCATTGCTGTCAATGGTATAAAAAACTTCTGTTCCCGCATCCTTAGTGGAAAGGACGAGTCTGGAATTCTTTTCAACTGCTCCGGGCTTAAGACTAACCGTTGGATTTTGAGCCCTCTCCCAGGGATGGAGGATTATCTCGCAGGAATCAGAATAAAGTCCGTCCCTGGTCTTTGCGGTGATCGTCACCTTAGTATCAGCATCGATGTTTTTACGAATCGTCAGATTACCGCTATTTATGCTGACAAGTGAAGTGTCAGAGCTTGTCCACACAAGATCGTTCTCTTTATAGTCACTGCCTGCAAGCTTGACCTTTAAACGATCTGTGGCTCCGGGCTTTGCGATGTACTCTGCAGTGTTTCCGCTAAGATCAACTATTCTGAGGACTTTTACCGTTACAGATGCGCTAAGCGTTCCAATTACGGCTGTAATGACTGCTATTCCTTCTTTTGCTCCGGATCTTAGCACAGCTTTTTCACCATCGCCTGAAACCTCAAGGACAGATGGATCAGAGGAAGTCCAAGTGATGCCCTCAATTTTTTCCGAGGTGAATTCCGGCGTGTGCCTTAAGGTAATGCTCTTTTCCGATGAGACATTCATATAGATGGTGCTGTCATCGAAAGAGATGGCGGTGAGAGGAACTTCAGTCACCCTGATCTTTATGGTTACAGTTTTGCTTTCATCGCTGGAAGAAATAAAGGTAAGAACAGCCTCTCCTACCTGCTTGGCCAGAAGTTCTCCGGTTTTTAAACTATATTCAATGCAGTTGGCACCACTGGCATGGATCTTTATATTCTTGGACCCAGCAGTTGCAGGGATAGTCATACTTCTGAGGTATATTTTCTGCCCATAGGGGATGTCAATAGTGCCGGTCTTGGAATATACGGTGCCGTTGGTATCTGCGTCAGCATCCTTGAGGGTCATATACTTCTTTACTATAAAACTGTATGCTTCCGAATCAGGGTTACTTTTTACTTCGACGCTGAAGGTCTTTTGTGCTCCACCGGCGGAGACTGTAACAGATGTCTTCCCCGCCTTTATGCCCGTGATAGTACCTGAATCCGTGTCAATGGATACGATACCGGGATCATAACCTTTGTATTCTATTTTGTCGACGTGGACAGGAGCTCCATCGTAGAAACTGCCATTTAAGACAAGATATTTTTGCACCTCCGGAAGATCTTCAACTTCGCCTACGTCCATTTTCAGATTTTCATAAGATAGATATACATCAATAGATTTGATCTCATCATTGGCAACATCTATTGAGACTATGGAATCGTCATCATCGGGCGCCGTATAAGTAAGACTTGTGGGCACAGAGTTGAACTCCTGCACCCAGTAATCAAAGCCATCTACCACTGCATGACCGATGCCGATGTATTTGAAGGATGACGTAAGCATATTTCTGCGGTGTCCCTGAAAGTCATAATCGTCATCATCTTCTCTCCAGGCTGTAAAGACACTTCCTGCCGACCAATAGCCTGCGGCAATATTCTCTCCACACATTTCCAGAACGGAATAAGCAGAAAAACAGCTGGAGCCATCTGGCCTGCTATGGGAAAAGGTGGCTGCTAACTCAGCAGCTCTCTGCATTGCAACCTTCTCAAGACCATAGTCATATTTAAGCTCCTTGAGATTTGAATAATACACCTTCTTTGAATTGCTGCTGTCCCATGCCCAAGCTTCGGAGCCGGTTCTGAATTCGTTGACCATGTCCAGCATGCTGCGAGCCTCACTCTGCCCGAAGGTCACATCAATATCGAACCTGGAAACAGATTTGGAGGCATTGGTGGATCCATGAAGCAGCTTTTCTTCACTTATTTCATCAATACCTGAAAAATCTGCGAAGGCTGCAGAATCACCGTCACCGGTGCCGTCATTTACCAGGTTTGTATCCGGCAGTTCATCTTCGACCGGTAGACTGTCATCAACAAGCTTTTCAGATTCATCCGGCAGTTCATCTTCGACTGGTAGACTGTCATCAACAAGCTTTTCAGATTCATCCGGCAGTTCATCTTCGACTGGTAGACTGTCATCAACGGGCTTTTCAGCTTCATAAGGCAGTTCATCTTCAATTGGCAGTCCGATTTCAGATTCGCTTTCCTCAAAGAGTACTGCCTCCGTATTATTTGATGCATATGAAACTACAGGGAAATCTAAAGATGTAAAAACAACAGACAAAGAAAGAACTAAAGAGAACAATCTTTTTTTCATACCAACCCTCCACCTGTACGCCATCCCCCAACAGCGTATTTAACATTTGCATAACAATCAAATTGTATATCAACTGCATTATAGCAAATGCGCAGTGGTATGTCATCGCTACATAAAAAAGGTTTTAAGAGATATTCTCTCAAAACCACTATGCTAAAAAATGAACAGCCATACCGTAAAGTATGGCTGTTTAGTAAATTCATGTATTATTTGAGCTTGGATTTAAGCCTGTCTATAGCGTCCTCATGTCTCTGAATGGCATAGGTTGCAGACTTAATCTTGAGCTCCGTGGAAACTTTTTTCTTATGGATCTCATTGCTCTTGATGTAATAATCAAGAACACTCTCATCATCTACTTCAAGATATTTGTCCGCAATACAGCCGGGAAGCACAAACTTCTTGACCACATCGCTGAACTCAACCTCGATATACTTGCCGTCCTGCTTGGTCACCACGCCTTCTCCGTATTTTTTGTGGGTGACCTTAAGCTTTAAGGCTGACTTCTCACCAAGAGACTCTTCCTCCTTGGTAAGACCGGACAGTTCATCCTTAAGCTGGTCCTGAGAAGCCTGAAGCTCTTCTATCTGCTTGGAGTTCTCTTCCAGCATTTCCTTAGTCTTTTTTGTAGGCTTTTTCTTGAGCTCGTCGCTATTAACGGCAGCTTCTTCGTTTTCCAGATTAAGAGGCATAATCGAATCTCCTTTTGCGAAAGTTAACGACTTAACATATATATTTTAACTTATTAAAAGGAAAATTACAACTCTGTGGTTTCACCGCCTTTTAGCTCGATTATTTTTTTGTCAACTTCGAGCCATACGCTCATGGCACTGGGATTATAAGCAAAATCGCCGTTTACAGAGACCATTACCCTTGATGCGGCATCAAGATAATCCACAATTTGTATATTGGTGGCATACCAGATATCCGATTTGTTTTCAATCTTTTTAGAAAATTTTTCGATTATTTCCCAGTTGTTATCTCTTTCAAATTCATAGCTGTGGCCCCATACATAGAGCATATACAGATACTGGGTCTTATGGTTGTCAATAAACTCCTCATAGATGCTTTCAAATGAGGGATTGGCATGATGGCAGGTTGGATTCCATCTAAGATAATCAGCGGGAAGGTCAAATTCCATGGTGGAATGAACTGTTCTTGCGTGCCTTATGCCGCAGACTCTGAGGGCATCCACCACATCATCAGAAAAGGAACCGTTTGGATAGGCAAGTCCCCTTACAGTAACGCCCATGATCTCCTCTAATGCTCTCCTGTCCTCTATGATCTGCTGAACCATCTGTTCCTTGGGACATCTGGCAATCGTGGGATGAAGAACGGTATGGCAGGCCACTTCATGTCCCTTATACAGTGATTTAAACTCGGAGGTTGGGATCCTCTCATCGTAGGCATTAATTATTTCCTGGTCTCCAAGGCCTGAATTTACGTTAAAGGTGCACTTTATATTGCTGTTATTTAAGATAGACACAAGTCTTCTGTCGGGAATCTTGCCGTCATCATAGCTCAGAGTCAGTACCTTGTGCTTTCCTTCAGGAAAAGTCGTGTAGATCTTTCTTAATTTGCAATCCATAGCCATATAACCTCATCTTAATCAGTTATTTATTTTTTTGGTCAGATCCTTGGAGGCCATGTGTCTCTTTTCCTCATCCAGGATCTGTCCCCACTTGTATGGGGTATTCTGGTACACATAGTAGTTGAGCCAGTTGGTGTAAAGATTGTTGGCGTGACCTCTCCAGACAAGATCCGGCTTTTTGTCAGGATCATCATCCGGATAATAATTGACCGGTACGTCAATGGCAAGGCCCTTGGACAGATCCCTTCTGTATTCGGAGTCCAGGGTAAGTCTGTCATATTCAGCATGTCCCATGGCAAATATCTGGCTTCCGGATTTGTTCATACAAAGGAATACACCAGCTATCTCAGACTCTGCCAGGACAACAAGCTCTTCATTGGCGTGGATCAGCTCAGCAGGGGTCTCTGTGTGCCTTGAATGCGGCATCATAAACACATCGTCAAAGCCCCTCACCAGCGGAACCTTTCTGTTCATCACCCTGTGCTGATATATACCAAAGCGCTTACTGGGAAGTGCTCTCTTATCAATTCCGTAGTGATAGTATATTCCGGCCTGTGCACCCCAGCATATGTGGAAGGTGGATGTCACATTGGTCTTGGACCACTCAAACACTCGGCACAATTCATCCCAGTAGTCAACCTCCTTGAATTCCAGCTGTTCCACCGGAGCTCCGGTTATTATAAGACCGTCGAAGGTTCTGTCCTTCAGCTCATCAAAGGTGTGATAAAACCTGTTCAGATGGTTAGGTGATGTATTCGCTGAGATATGTGAACTCATCTGCATAAAGAACACATCGATCTGAAGCGGCGTATTGGATAAAGACCGCAGCAGCTGCAGCTCAGTATCCTCTTTTAAAGGCATAAGATTAAGGATACAGATCTCAAGGGATCGGATGTCCTGATGCATAGCCCTGTTCTCATCGACTACAAAAATATTTTCCTTTTCAAGAATGTCTCTAACAGGAAGATCATTTTTTACTTTAATTGGCATTTTCTCTCTCCTTTGGCAAGGATATCACTTTATCATATTGAGGAACTCTGCCTCATCTATAACCTTTATTCCAAGTTCTCCGGCCTTGGTAAGCTTGGAACCCGCAGCCTCGCCTGCAAGTACAAAGCTGGTCTTTTTGGAAACACTGCCTGAAGCCTTTCCGCCGTTTTTGACGATGAGCTCCTCTGCTTCCTTTCTGCCAAGACTTGGCAGGGTTCCGGTTACTACAATGGTAAGACCTGAGAGCTTGTCTGAGGTATCGCCCTTGTCAAGAACCTTCATGTTAAGACCCAGGCTCCTCATCTCATCCAGTATCCTAAGGTTGGAATCGTCATGGAAAAAATCATACAGATCCCCTGCTGTTGTTTCGCCTATATCAGGAATCTGTAAGAAGCCGTCCCTTGTGACTTTAGTCAGGTCATACATGTCATCAAAATGACGCATTATCTCCCTTGCGGTATTCTTGCCTACATTTCTGATGGCAAGCCCTGTAAGGAGCCTGTCAGGGGGATTTTGTTTGGATTTTTCGATCTCACCCAGCAGCTTGTCGGTATTCTTTTCTTTGCCTACTATACCCTTTTCTATAAGCTCATCCCTGTAGTCCTTAAGATGATAGATGTCAGCATAGTTTTTGAGATAACCTTCCGAAGTAAGAGCTTCTACCAGTGTATCACCCAGGCCCATGATATTCATGGCATCTCTTGAAGCAAAATATGCAATTGTTCTTGTGATCTGGGCAGGACAGCTGGGATTGACGCAGCGTATGTCAGCGGTGTCCTCCTCCCGCACCAGGTGACCGGAGCAGACAGGACAGGTATCCGGAGCTTTGTAAACAACCTCAGGCTCTTTGACACAGCCGTTTAATTTGGGAATGATCTCTCCGCTCTTAAAGAGCTTGTACCTGCCTCCGATTCCGATCTTCATATCGGTGATGTAGTCCTGATTGTGGAGGGTTGCCCTGCTGACAGAGGTTCCGCAAAGTCTTGCAGGACCATTGGTATTGGGGTCATGAAAGCTGCCGGTAAAGGTCAGCTTACCTGTTCTTCCCACATCTACCAGTATCTCATCCATCTCAACGATGCACTCTTCCGGCGGGTACTTGTATGCAATGTGACCGCTGGAATACTTGGAGCCTGCAGGGAAATCATCCCTCCAAAGTGTATTATCAACCTTTACAACAGCTCCATCAAGGTCAAATTCCAGGTCCCTTCGCATTTCTCCAATGTCTTCTATTGCCTTTAAGACCTCATCCTCAGTGGTACAGAGCCTGTGAAATACAGTCTTTACACCGTGCTCTGAAAGAAGGTCCATGGCTGCGCAATGGGATGCTCTCATATCGTCAGGACCCTGCTGTACATTAAAGACAAACATCTTAAGGCCCCTGTTTTTGGTTATTTCAGGGTCAAGCTGACGCAGGGTTCCTGCCGCAAGGTTTCTTGGATTGGCAGCGGTCTTTTTGCCCTCTTTTTCCTGAAGGGCATTGTATTTCTCAAAGTCCTCATGGGACATATAGACTTCTCCACGAAGCTCAAGATAATCCATGGGAAGATCAATTATCTTTTTAACGTCAGGAATCACCATGGCATTGGCGGTGACATCCTCTCCTATAAGTCCGTCTCCTCTGGTCTCTGCCATAGTAAGGTGGAGACGCCCATCAATGTCACTTTTGCTGTATCTAAGACTCATGCTAAGTCCGTCAATCTTGTGTTCCACGGAAAAAGCCGCATCCGGATGACGGTCCTTGACTTTTCTGACAAATGCCCTGACATCCTCGGGATTAAATACATCCTCAATTGAGAGCATAGGCACATTGTGGGTGATCTTAACTCCGGCCTCACGCTTTGCGGTTCCTCCGATTATTCTTGATGGAGATGAGGAAGTTACATATTCAGGATGCTCTTTTTCAATCTCCTTTAAACGGATCATCAGCCTGTCATATTCATAGTCCGAGATCTCAGGTGCATCCTCATTGTAGTACAGGTCCATATGATGCTTAATGGTCTTTACAAGCTCATCATACTCTTTTCTAATATCTTCCATAGTGATTCATCCTTTTGTCTGTGATAATCCCGTGAGATGGTAAAGCTCCGTGACCTTCTCCGGGGGCAGATATACATATTCACCGCACTTAAGGTTATAGTCAGATAAGTTTACGGATAATACTCGAACCCTCTTAAGGGTAAGGACATCTGCTCCCAGCTCTGCGCACATACGCCTTATCTGTCTGTTGAGGCCCTGCGTCAGTATTATGTCAAAAGATCTTGCTCCGGTCTTTCGTACCTTGCAGGGTCTGGTGGTCCTGTCAAGATCCTTTAAATACACACCATTAGAAAGACTTCTGATAAATGCAGCATCCACTTCCTTATCGACGGTCACAAGATACTCCTTTTCATGGGCGTTCTTAGCCTTCATCATGGCCTCAATAAGATCGCCGTCATCAGTTAAAAGAAGAAGCCCTTCAGAGTCCTTGTCAAGCCTTCCCGCGTAGGTAATGCCTCCTTTAAGTCCAAGCTCTGTATAGACTGTTCTCTTTGTATGTGGGTCTTTGCTGGTGCATACAACTCCCACAGGCTTATAGTAGGCAATGTAGGTGTGCTCTGCCTTGGGACTTATCTGCCTGCCGTCAAGAAGAACAATGTCTCTGTCATCTACATCTGCCCCCATCTCCGGTACTTGTCCGTTAAGCTGTATCCTGCCCTCAAGTATTAACTTGTCAGCCTCTCTTCTGGAGCATACTCCGCAGGAGGCGATATATTTGTTAAGTCTCATGAATTTTGTGTGTGACCTATTAAAAAAGGGAACGGTTCAGATCCACTGAGCCGTTCCTGTAATTAACATTGTTATCTGGCAGAAAGCTGTGACAATTCCTCGATGGCCCTGCCCTTAATAAGGCAGTCGTAGCTCTCCTTGATATGAGCTATTACGCCGGTGTTGCTCGCCTGAAAGTGTCCAAACTCGTATGCCATGGTAAACAGGGCAGCAAATACCTTGGGATCCTCATTGTTCCTCATAAGATCCAGGTAGTACATCCCGTCTGCATTATTCTTGTAGAGGGAGCTCTCCACAGCAGTCTTACGGGGAATCTTGCTGCAAAATGATATTACGGTTCCAAGATCCCTGAAGGTAAATACATATTCATGGAACTGAAGCCTCTTTGCATTTTTGTCCTTGGCTTTAGCGGCACCTTCCGATGCAGCCTTTAATGACTTCCTGCTATCCTGCGCCTTGGAGTTTTTATCATCAAGACTGTCACTTACTGAACCGGTGACCTCCTTAAGGCTCTTTAAATATTCACTCAGCCTGTTGAGCCTCTCTTCATCAACCGAATCACCAAGGTCTTCCAATACGCTCTTTGGAAGCTGTAATCCGGCTTTTTCGGTGATGTTCTTGAGAATCTCACCAAAAGATGCTGAGGCATTCTCTGAAAGTGTAATTGAAATTGAATGATCCGGAAGTACCGTTATCTGAAGAGGCATAAAGGAGCCTGTTGGCTTGTAATCCACCTCTTCCTCTGCTTTTTTCATTACTTCGTGAAGAAAATCCATGGCCTCTTTCTTTTTCTCGAAGAGGTCCTCGAGCTTGATCCCCTGCTCATCCATGTCATCCTCTGTGATGATGCAGGTAATTGTATCCTTATTTATTCTCTTAAATTCCATCTTGATTCCTTTTATATATGCGCAAACAAAATCTCAATAAATAATATCACAATTAACAGATTCTTGGAAGACCTTCGCCGTACATCAGTCCTACCACACGCTTTCCACCAATCCTGGTCCTTACTGATACATTCAGTGTATCTGATGAGGCCTTTCCGGTTACAGAGCCTATGATTGCGGCGTTCTCACCATATCTGGACTTCCTTATCAGTAAAAGAGCTTTCTCAGCATCCTCTTTGTCCACGGAAAGGACCATCTTGCCCTCGTTGCCCATATAAAGAGGGTCAAGACCAAGTATACCGCAAAAATCCTTAACGGCAGGTGATACAGGAAGGCTCTCCTCTGAAAGCTCTATGGTGCAGCCCGATGCAGAAGCAAATTCATTAAGCACCGTTCCCAGGCCACCTCTGGTAACATCTCTCATGGCATGAACACGGATATTGTTGTCAAGGAGTCTGCCTACCATGTCACATAAAGGTGCATTGTCGGATACTATATCTGATTCGATACCCATTCTGCTTCCAAGGATTGCTGCGTGATGGTCTCCCAAATTACCTGAAATGATGATACTGTCGCCCTCTTTGAGGCAGGATGGTCCCGGAGTATCAAAGGAATCTCTGATAAAACCAACTCCGGAGGTATTGATGATAAGCCCCGGGTCATCACTTCTTCGCTCAATAACCTTGGTATCCCCGGTAACAACAACTACTCCTGCTTCTTTGGCAGTTGCTGCCATAGAGCTGATGACCTTGTCCAGAACCTCGATATCCAGTCCCTCCTCCAATATACACCCGCAGGTAATATATTTGGGGGTAGAACCACTCATCAAAAGGTCATTGACAGTTCCGCAGACTGAAAGCCTCCCGATGTCTCCACCGGGGAAAATAATGGGGGTTACCACAAAGCTGTCGGTTGTGACAGCGATCCGCTGTGATCCCGGTACAACAGCAGAATCCTCAAGCCTGCTCAGATATTCGTTATCAAAATATTTGGAAAAAACATCTCCTATAAGCCTGGAAGTGGATTCTCCGCCGCTTCCGTGAGCCATTGTTATCTTCATACTCTACCTTCTTCCGGAAATAAAATAATTGTAACAGCTGCCCTCTGTAGAAACCATGCAGGCTCCGTGCGCCGTATCCGGAGTACAGACCTTGCCGAATAAAGGACACTGAAGTGGTGATATCTGACCTGTAAGGACCTGGGCGCATCTGCAGCCCTTTGGCTCGCTGTCCCTGTCAAGTCCGTTGCTGCCGGCATCAAAGCTTTTGTATTCATCTCTTAATACCATGCCGGAGCCCGGGATACTGCCCATGCCTCGCCATGATGAATCAGCCTTTTTAAAGTACTTATCTATCATTTCAAGGGCAAGGGTATTGCCCTGTTCTGTGACAACCGATCTGTACAGATTTATATATCCTGATCGGCCTGCCATTTTGGTCAGGGCATATATCGTCATAAGAAGCTGCTCACCCTCAAAGCCTGATATCACAAAGGGAATTCCCAGCTCTTCTGAGAGCTCTTTAAATATACTTCCACCTGTTACGGCTGCCACATGACCTGGAGCTATAAAGCCATCTATTGGACTTCCTGAGGATACCACCCATCTGATAACTTCCGGCATTGTCTTAAGTGAGGTCAGAAGCTTAAGGTTGGTGATCCCAAGCCTTAAGGCTTCATCCACAAGAAGTGCGTAGACGGGAGTCGTTGTCTCAAAGCCTATGGCTGCAAAAACATATTGTGTAGAGGGATCCTCTGATGCTATCCTGATGGCATCCATAGGTGAGTACACCATTCTGACACTGGCACCAAGTGCCTTGGCATCAGCCATGGAAGCGCTACTGCCCTTGACCCTGATGAGATCTCCAAAGGTGAGGACGCAGGTATTGTCCTGCATCGCCAGTTCAATGAGCCTGTCTATCACTGCTGTTACTGTCACACAGACAGGACAGCCGGGGCCTGAAATAAGGGTTATTTTGTCAGAAAGCATGGAAGGAATGCCGTTTTCTGAAATGGCTGCCGTATGTGTACCGCAGACCTCCATGATCCGCAGGGGCCTTCCATCGTAGCTTTTTAGTTCCTGAATTATTCTGTCAAGCTTTTCACTACTCATATCAGACGGTCATTCCCTCGATTTCTTTAAACATCTCTTCCATTTCATCGGCCAGATCATCATCCAGAGTCTGAATGATACAGCCTGCATGAACCAGAACCCTGTCACCAACCTTGACCTTGACCAGTCCTGCCTCAGCATTGACTATATTGCCACTAAAATCAACCGTGGCCTTTGTACCGTTTAAACCTGTTACCTTACCCGGTAATGCAACACACATGATAATACTCCTGTTATTTTGAAATAAGGCCATAATAGCCCTGTCCTGTTGAAATACACCCATCTCCCAGGGGAAGCAGGTGATTGTGATAAACTGTAAAGCCGGCTTCTATAAGAGCCTTGGAAGCCCCCGATAAAAGTATCCTGTTATTGAATACTCCACCGGAAAGTGCTACCTTGTTCTGCCCGCATTTTGATCTTAAAATGCTGCAGACTGTTATTATAACCTCAATTACAGCTTTATGGAAGCTGTAAGCAATAGCATTTTTAGAAAACAGACCGCTGTGGAAACAATTGCTGATGTCAGCATACATCTTCAGCTGGTCAATAAATATCCCTTGATCGTCATCAGTGACAATAAATGAAAGCTCCGGTAACTCTTCCTGAAATCCGCTTTCAATATATTCCGAAGCTGCCTTTTCAAGAAGTATTGGGCATTCTCCCTCATAGGAGTTGTAACTGCAGACCTCAAGGAGCGACGAAACAGCATCAAAGAGTCGTCCAAAGCTGGAACAGGAAAAGGTCTGAATATTGTTATCAAGGGCCGATGATATCAGCCTGTCAATTGGACTGTGCTGTTTTAAAAGCTTTCTTTTGACAGCGGCATATTCGTAGCACTGTTTTAGCTTATCTGCATCCTTGGAAGAGGTATCTCCCCCAATGAGCGTAATATACGAAAGGCTTGCGGCTCTCTTGTAGGATGAGCCCTCAATAACAAAGAACTCGCTGCCCCAGATACAGCCGTCTGTCCCATAACCTGTTCCGTCAAAGGCAACCCCGATGCATTCTGTCAGTGAATATTCTGCCATAACGCTGTATATATGGGCCGCATGATGCTGAAGCTGTAATAGCTCTATCCCCTCTTCCAAAGCGTCTTTTTGAGCCATCTGCACAGATAAATATGAGGGGTGCATATCACAGACATACAGATCCGGCCTTTGTTTAAAGAGCTCATGGTACTTTTTCTTAAGAGCTTTATAATTCTCAAGACAGGAAAGATCCTTAAGATCTCCGATATACTGCGATGGCATTATTCTGTCATTATGAGCGATGGAAAATGCACTCTTTAAGTCGCCGCCGTAGGAAAAAACAACTCTTTCTGATAAATGGTCAATGGCACTTCTGTCAAGAAATACGGGAAGAGGGGCAAATCCCCTGGATCTTCGGATAAACTGTGCCTGTTCACCATCAGAGCCACTTATCACAAACATAACGGAGTCATCCTGGGGCATATTGATCTTGCGGCCGTGATATAAAACTGCGTCTACCTTATCTGAATCAGTTTCTGCCCCAAAGAAGGTGCTAAAAAAGTCTTCATCCTCTGTGATTATGGGCTGATCAGATCTGTTGGCACTGCTGACTATCAGAGGTCCAAGTGCATCCGTAAGAAGCCTGTGTATCCCTGCCGAAGGAAGAAATGCTCCGATATAGGCGCTTCCTTTGACTATACTCTCGTCAAAGGAATGGATTTTTTTTAGAAGAACTATGGGCCTTGCGCTGCTTGTAAGAAGCTTTTCTTCCAGAGGGGAAACCTGAGCGAATTTTTTAATACTGCTGATATCTGAGAACATTATGGCAAAGGGCTTATTCTCACGGCCCTTTACAAGCCTTAATCTGTTAGCCGGCTTACTTTCACATCTGCAGATGAGCTGATAGCCCGATACTCCCTTAAGACCTATTATGCCGCCTTTGGAAAGGATCTTAGCAGCATGGCTTACGGCTTCATCGCCCTGCACCTCACTATAAGTGCCATCATTCGAACAGGTTCTTAATATCATCTGTGGTCCGCAGCTGTGACAGGAAATAGTCTGGGCATATCTCCTCCTGCCTGTCGTATACTCTTTTTGGCAGGAAGGACACATTTCATAGCTCTTCATTGTGGTCCTTATCCTGTCATAGGGGAGCTGATCCAGAATACTGAGCCTTGGACCGCACACTGCGCAGCTGATAAGGGGGTATCTGTATCTTCTGTCCTTTGGATCAAGCATCTCCTCAAGGCAGTCATCACAGATGCCGATATCCGGCAAAAAGACAGGTATATCTGTTGAAAGATCAAGGAGAGAACTGTCATCTATAGTAAAGTCTGTTATCTTAACTGCAGTTTCCTTATATTCCGGAAGATCTGATACATCCTGTACAATGATGTCAACAATAAATGCTCCCCTTGGCATTTCCTTTTTTATACATGAAAGAAAAGCCTCAGTATCGCTGTCCCTGCCAATGGCAAGAATTCGAACTTCAGCTCCCAGGTTCTGTACATGTCCGGAAATATTAAATTCCTTGGCTTTAGCTGCAATAAAGGGGCGATAACCAACTCCCTGTACCGCCCCTTTAATAGTTATTTCTTTTATCATTTCTTGTCCGCGCTTTGTGGCTGTGCATCAGCAGGTGCTGCCGGAGTCTTAGCTGCCGGAGCAGCTCCTGCAGCAGGCTGACCATTCTGTGCTGCGGCTGCCTTGGCAGCGGCTGCAGCAGCTGCACGCTCTTTGGCTGCCTTCATAAGGGCTTCCTGAGCGGCAATAGCCTTCTCTGACTGCTTAAAGGTCTTGGTAACCTTCTCAGCACCGGGTTCCTGGAATCTGAGTCCCATGGAAAGTGACTTCTTGGGACAATTGTCCACACAGCATCTGCACTGGATGCAGCTCATAGGCCTGATTGACCAGGTCTTCTCTGCCTTGTCCACTGTAATGGCATGTGTAGGACATTTGATTGAACACAGTCCGCAGAGGATGCACAGATCCATATCGTTCTCTACATGGCCCCTGGTTCCTGCAGGATACTCTTTCTCAGCCTTTCTTGTCTTAGGCTTGGAAAAGAGATTATGTAATACGGTTTTATTAAAACTTACAATTGCCATTTTATACTCCTTCTCAAAACATAAAACTTTGTAATAAGATCAAATCATCTCTCTGTACAGCTGATACATGGATCAATTGTAAGTACAAGAATGGGCACGTCTGCAAGATCGCAGCCCTTAAGTGTCTCAACAAGGCCTGAAAGATTGGCAAAGGTAGGTGTGCGGACTCTCATTCTGTCTATGAACTTGGTTCCGTTAGCCTTGACGTAGTAGATAGCTTCTCCACGAGGCTGCTCAATTCTCATTACATACTCGCCGTTTGGCATTCCCTTAACAGGAACATCAATCTCACCCTGAGGCATTCTGTCTATGCACTGACGGATAATGCCAAAGGCCTGGAAGATCTCCTCAATACGGCACTTGGTACGTGCATAGGAATCACCCTCTGTACTGATGATAGGCTCAAAGTCCACATCGCCGTAGGCACAATAGCCTGTTGTACGGATATCTCTGCTGATACCGCTGGCTCTAAGGAAAGGTCCGGCACAGCCAAGAGCATCTGCCTGCTCAGCTGTAAGTACGCCAACTCCTCTAAGTCTTGTCTGAACAGCCATATCATTGAGGAAAGGCTTGCAAATAGCCTTAAGCTCCTCCTCCATCCTGTTGATCCTCTGGTAGAAGTCCTTCAGCATCTCATCGCTGACATCACGTCTAACACCGCCGACCTTCATCACGGAAAAGATAACTCGTCCGCCTGTAGATGCCTCAAACATATCTAGGGCATCCTCACGAAGTCTCCAGCACTCCATATAGAGACTCTCAAAACCAAAGGCATCTGCAAGAAGTCCAAGCCATAAAAGGTGTGAATGAATCCTGGAAAGCTCAGACCAGATGGTCCTTAAGTATTTGGCTCTTGAAGGCACATCAATATCCATGATATGCTCAACAGCTTCTGAATAGCCAAGGCCGTGACCCAGGGAACAGATTCCGCAGATACGCTCAGCTACATAAACCATTTCATTAAAATCTTTTTTATCAACCAGCTTCTCAAGACCTCTGTGGATAAAGCCAATGGAGGGAATAGCCTCCACAACCTTCTCATCCTCCATAACAAGGTCAAGGTGAATTGGTTCCGGAAGAACCGGATGCTGGGGTCCAAATGGGATTACACTTCTAGTTGACATTTAGGTTCCTCCAATTATTTAAAAGGTGTCTCTATGGCTGTGCGATAGAGCTTTCCTTCATAGTCTATGTTGATCATCTTGATCTGAACTCCGAAGAGATCATGCATCTCATTCTCATATATGAATGCACAAGGGTATATGCTGGTGATGCTGGAAATCTCCTGATCCTCAGGAAGAGTTATCTTAAGGTTCTTCATCTCCAGGTCCTTACCGAAGGTATAGATAAGCTCATAGGCTTCAGGTATCCTTGTGGCACACTGTTGAATGAGATGGTAGCCCGCAAATTTAAGCTTCTGAGACTCATCGATAACGCTCTCGGGATTTATATTTATAAATTCTGTATTCATTAAGCCTTATCTCCTTTACCGGAATCTTTTGCAGCATTTGCGGCATTAGCAGCAGGCTTTGCAGCTGCATTGGCTGCAGGAGCAGCCGGTTTTGCTGCAGGTGCTGCTACTTTACTTGTAGCTTTGATCTTCTCCTCAGCCTGCTGACGAAGAGCTTCTTCTGTCAGTACTGCATCATACTGAGTGCTGGGATCATAGTCATCAGCAGTCATGTGAATAGCCATCTTGCTGTAATCAACAGTACAGTAGCCCTGCTTCATGGACTCCTTTAACTTCTTTCTCTTTTCCTCAAGAACGCCTACAGCCTTAACAACACCCTCAATAAGAGCCTCGGGTCTTACTGCGCAGCCGGGCACATAAACATCTACCGGAACAACCTTATCAGCTCCTCCTAAGATGTTGTAGCACTCCTTGAAGATACCGCCGTCGCAGGCACAGATACCGCAGGCAACTACTACCTTGGGGTCAGGCATCATATTGTAGAGCTGTCTCACAACAGGGGCAGTCTGAGCATTGATACCTCCTGTTAAAAGAAGCACGTCTGCATGCTTGGGGTTACCGGTATTTATAATTCCAAATCTTTCAACATCATACATAGGAGTCATGGTTGCAAGGACTTCAATATCACAGCCGTTGCAGCTTGATCCGTCATAATGTAACACCCATGGTGATTTTGCAATGTTCATCGATCTATAATTCCCTTCTTTTTATTTGACAACAGGATAAAGCACATTGAGAATCAGCAGATTTGTACCTGCAAATATAAGGATCACAGCCCATGTAACCTTGAGCATTGTGATGTACTTAACTCTGGGGAAGATGTTATCTATCAGAGTCTCAATGAAGAATACGATCACTATAGCAATGATGGCCCAGATCCTGCTGAGAGGATTGGCAGTAATAAAGAACATTCCAACAATACCCATCATCAGAATTGTGTCATACCACTCTGCTATCTCTACAAATGCCAGGTTGTTACCGGAAAGGTCCGTTGTAAGTCCCTTAACCATCTCCTGGTGCATATGGTGTGATGTACTCAGATCAAAGGGTGATTTACGAAGCTTGATTATCAGTATGAACACAAAGCCGATAAAGAAGCCCGGAAGCTTGATAATTGCAGGCTGATCAGCCTGAATAAGGTCATTGACCATAAAGCTTCCCTGTGCGTAGTAGAAACCGATGGCAACAAGAAGTGTCATGGGCTCATAACACATCATCTGAAGGAGCTCACGCTGTGCACCCATGATACTGTAAGGTCCGTTGGTTGAAAAAGCAGCCATGACCATCAGTACTTCTGACATGGAAAGCGCAAAGAACACCAGCAGCATATCTCCGCCTGCAAAGAAAAGGCAGCCGGTAAATACTGTCATAATGAGGTATCCTGTCACAAACAGCACCTGAATACTGTTAACAACGGTGGTCTGCTTGTGAAGAAGCTTATTGACATCATAGAAGGGCTGCACAATAGGCGGGCCCTGTCTTCCCTGCATACGAGCGGTGATAAGTCTGTCAGTACCTGAAAGAAGTCCACCAAGTAGAGGGGCAAGAATAATATAAAGAACCGCTTTAATCAAAAACATAATATCCATCAGAAAGCACCTCCTACCACAATGATAAGCATAACTGCCACAAGAACAGCTGCCACCCCAATAGAAGGCCACAGAAGTCTCTTCTCACCAAAGAACTCCTCCATATACCAGTTGGACATGTAGAGAGCTCTCTCCTTACCGAAGGAGTCGATGTAATGTCTGTCATCACCTGCGTTAACACCGGCAACGTAGGACATTGTCATCTTGGATTTCTTACCGATTGACAGGAATCTGGAGCCAATAGGGATCATAAATACCATGGCTACCATTATCATCATGATGATAACATCGCTGCCGCCGATAACATCGGGAATATTGGCATGGAAGGCCTCATCAAGAAGAGGCTGAACCATGTTACCTGACATCCAGGGGAAGGCAAAGCACATGATGATTATAAGTGAAGTCAGAGGGAAAATAGATACCATCTCACTTCTGGGAGTAATATCCTCAAGCTCGAAGGACTGGTGGATAACAGCACAGATCTTGCCCAGCCACTTAGCCCAGTAAAACAGTGTTGTACCTGAACCGAATACCAGGAAAAGAACCAGCCATACGGAGCCTGAATCAATGAAGGACTTAAGAGCTGCCCACTTTGAAACCAGCATTCCGAAAGGAGCCATGAACATACCGCAGATACCGATGATCATGATAAATGCAAGTCTTGGAAGCTTGATGATAAGTCCATGCATATCCTCGATGTCACGGCTGCCCATACAGTTCTCGATATCTCCCACTGTCTGGAAAAGAAGTGACTTGGATACAGCGTGGAAAAGAACCAGCATAACGGCTGCCCACACACCTTCCTGAGTTCCGGTACCTGCGCAGGCTGTTATAAGTCCAAGGTTTGAAATTGTGGAATAAGCAAGAACCTTTTTGCCGTCGCTTACTGTAATAGCAAGAAGTGATGCGGCAAAGAAGGTAAATCCTCCGATAACGGTGATCATAATACCTGTGAGGGTTCCGTACATAACAGGAGCCACTCTGATGAGCATGTATACACCGATCTTAACCATTGTAGCTGAGTGAAGCAGCGCACTTGAAGGTGTAGGTGCGACCATGGCGCCAAGGAGCCACCTTGAGAACGGGAACTGTGCACTCTTTGTAAGGGCTGCAAAGGCAAACAGAGTAACAGGCACGATAACAAGCTCATGTCCTCCGTCTGTAAGTATACTTAAGTTGGAAATTCCAAGAACCATGTGGCAGTACATAAGGCCTGCAGCAAAACCACAGCCGCCTAAAAGGTTCATCCAAAGGGCTCTGAAGGAATTGTCCACAGCTTCCTGGCTTCTGGTATATCCGATCATAAGGAATGAGCAGACAGATGTGATCTCCCAGAAGAAATAGATCCATGCAAGGCTGTCAGAAGAGATCAGTCCGAACATGGCTCCCAGGAAAACAAACATAAGAGCCAGGAAATAGTTGGATCTGTCCTCTACATCCGTGTGATGATGATGATAATCCTTCATATAGCCTGAAGCGTAGATACAGATAAGTATACCTACGATACCTACTATCAGGTACATTACTGCAGCAAAGGTATCAATCCTTAAATGAGTGTAGCCCTCAACTGCATTACCTGAAAGGTCCATCCACAAAACAGGAATTGTTCCTGCCAGTGAAAAGATAATGGCATAGTACTTTTTGTACTTGATGCTCAAAAATACCACCAGGCACATCAATAATACTTCACCGCACATAACTATAATATCCGGTATGTGGGTCTCTTCAAGATACATAAACTGCGAAGTATCTCCTGATGTAAGCACATTGACAGCTACATAAATCGCACCTGCCATGATGGTAAAACCACCCAGCATTATGACAGCGCTTCTGAAAGGACTTGGATATTTCAGAAGAAAGATTAAAAGTGCCATAATGAAAGGAAACAGAATTAGAAAGTTTACGACGCTTAAGATTGGAATAGACAAGGTGTTACTCCCCTTTCACTTTAGTCTCATGAAAAGCCTCATGAGTTTTTCATAAATTTGTCGACGGCTTCATTAAGAGCTTTGATAGCCTCTTCATCTCCGTCCTGAACTGCATGAACTATACAATGGCTCATGTGTTCCTTGAGGATCTCCTTGCCACAGTTATTGATAGCCGATCTCACTGCCGCAAGCTGGATAAGAACCTCAGTACAGTCCCTGTCGTCTTCGATCATCTTCTTGACTGATTCAAGATGACCTATGGATTTGGAGAGCCTGTTTACAATGGCTTTCATTCGCTTAGGATCATGATGATGCCCATGATGGTGCTCATGTTCATGCTCATGGGCCGTACTTTCCCCATGATCTGTATGATCAAAACTCATAAAAACCTCCATAAAGAATGTGCGTTTTTGTTAATTTTTTGACTTTTCATCGTAAAATTATAAAAAACGCACAACTTACCGTTAAACATTATATTTCTATAGGTATAAAAAATCAATAAAGATTATCTAACATTTCCAATAATCTTATATAAAAGCTTGTAAAGAAGCTCGCTCTCCTCTCTGGAAAGCTTTACGCAGGAGCCCATGGCAGGTGGAATTGAAAGAGCTTTATCCTTGAGCAGCTCTCCTTCCGGTGTTATAGACACGACGAGATTTCTTTCATCCTCATTGGATCTCTCTCTTGTAATATAGCCCTTGGACTCCAGCTTTTTGAGCACAGGTGTAAGGGTACCTGAATCAAGGTAGAGGCACTCACCCAGTGTCTTGACATTGACAGTCTTCTTCTCCCAGAGAACCATCATGGTAATATACTGGGTATAGGTCAGGTCAATATCATCAAGATAGGGCTTGTACTTCCTGATTATCTCCTTAGAGCAGGCATAAAGAGGGAAACAGAGCTGATTGCCGAGTTTCAGAGATTCATACTTTTCGTCGTTTTCTTTCATGGCATTCTCCTAAAATAGGTTTTATGCTATTTATTATAACACAAAATAATAAAAAGGCTAATTTTTTGATTTATTTGTAGCTAAATTTTTTCTGAACTCTTTTTTCCACAGCAGAAAAAAGCATAGTCAGATATCTCATAAAGGGCTCTGTGGCTATGGCAAAGAGCACAAACAGCATGACACATTCAACAGAGACATAGGATATGGAGAACAGATCATTAAAGATAAAAGCTGTCACTATCATACCCACAATGCATCCAGATATGACCCTGAGGCTGTAGCTGTTGAAGGGCCTGCATATATTGGCCAGAATGATAAAGCCCACAATGGCAAGAAGGAACGTCGCTGCCACCGAAACGTCTTCTGACTTAACTCCAAAGGTGTTGCCGAATACAACAAGAGCCGCTATTGCAAAAAAGTCTGTAAGTGCTGCAGGCATGGCCTTTAGCAGGACCTTTATCAAAAAGTGCCCCTCTATTCTCCTGTCGCTGTGCTCCATTGCCAGGAAAAATCCCGGAATCCCTATATTGAAGAGACTTATCATTGTTATCTGAGATGGCTGCAGCGGATATGTAAGCACATTTATAATAGAGAAAAGAGCCAGCAGCAGCGAAAAAATATTTTTCACCAGAAACAGTGTGGCTGTCCTCTCTATATTGTTGATATTCCTTCTGCCCTCACTGACAATGGATGGCATTTTGGAAAAATCATTGTCCAAAAGAACCACCTGCGCCGCCTGAACCGCAGCCTCCGATCCCTGTGCCATGGCAATTGAACAGTCTGCATCCTTCATTGCAAGGATATCATTGACTCCATCTCCTGTCATTGCAACCGTGTGGCCATCTCTCTTAAGTGCTCTGACTATCTTCTGCTTCTGTTCGGGAGAAACTCTTCCAAAAACGGTATAATTCCTGACAGCATCACGGATATCACCATCCTCAAGACTTGAAGCATCCACATATCTGTCGGCGTTTCTGATGCCGGCATTTCTTGCAACCTCCGATACAGTCATTGGGTTGTCCCCGGATATCACCTTGACATCAACACCCTGTCTGGCAAAATAGGCAAAGGTTGAAGGAGCAGCCTCTCTGACAGGGTTCTGTAACAGAATAAAGGCCAGAGGGCTAGTCTGTGCACCTGTAAGCGAAAGCCTTGGGACTTCAGGTGAAGCGTCTTTGGAATCTGCTAAAGAAGCGGACTGCGACTGTGCCCCGCCAAAGTATCTGGCAAAGCAAAGGACTCTCAGTCCCCTTTTTGCATATTCTTCAATAACATCCCTGTATTCATCAAAACATCCATCGAGTACAAACTCGGGAGCTCCCATCACATATGTGGCATCGGTAAACTGGACTGCACTGTACTTGTATTTTGAGGAGAAAGACTGAAAAGAAAGGCAGGTCCTGGAGTTCCTTATGGGGAAATAGTCCTCCAGAGCATGCATGGTAATATTGTCGTCCGGAACACAGCCTATATAATCAGCTATGAGATTCATGTAATAATCTCTTGCCTCAGGTGTATCTTCCTCCTGCACCAGCTGCATATCTGCCACCAGCATGCTGTTGTCTGTAATGGTACCGGTCTTGTCCACACAGATGGTATCTACTCTGGCAAGAGACTCTATGCTCCTCATGTCGTGAAGCATTACCCGCTCTCTGGCAAGCCTTATGGTACTCAGCCCCAGGGTGATACTAAGAAGAAGGTACAACCCTTCAGGTATCATCCCGATAAGAGCCGCCACCATGGACGGAACACTCTCTGCAAAGGAATTGCCCTGGATATAGAAGCTCTGCACAAACAAAGCTATGCCTATCGGGATGATGATAAGTCCTGCCAAAGCAACAATCTTATTGATGGATCTGACCATTTCCGACTGTTCTGAGGAAGGCATCTTTTTGGCCTTGAGCATCAGCCTGGAAATATAGGAATCATGGCCAACACGGGTAAGTCTGGCCAGGCACCTTCCGGAGACAACAAAACTTCCGCTCATGAGCTCAGAATCGGCCTTTTTGACAATCTCATCTGCCTCACCGGTAAGAAGTGCCTCATTGACCGCTATCTCACCATCAATTACCACGGCATCAGCACATATCTGGTCACCCTGTGAAAAAAGTACAACATCCCCCAGAGCAAGCTTATGAACAGGTACAGTCTTTTCCTGTCCGTCTCTGATGGCCGTAACCGTTGGCTGGTTAAGTACCTTGAGCCTGTCAAGAATATTTTTAGCTTTGATTCCCTGAAAAATACCAATCAGGGCATTACAAATGATAACCGGAAGAAAGGTCAGGGAATTCCACGCTCCCGATATTATCAGCAAAACAGCCATGATAAAGAATATCAGGTTGAAGTAGGTAAATACATTCTCCTTGATAATGTCTAAATTGGTCTTGCCTATGTTTTCAATTTGTGTATTGCCCTTTCCCTGTTCTAAGAGCTCTTTGGCCCTCTCCTGGGAAAGACCGATATTTGAAGTATCCATATTTATTTGACGCTGTGGTTCATATTTTTGATAGGAATATTGGCATAGAGCGCAGGTACTGTCTTGCCTGTATTGTCTTCAGTGTCAACCTGTGTAAATCTGATATCAATTCCATCCTTGTCGATCTCGGCATACTTGGAAAGAACCTCTATGATATCGCTGCGGATCCTCTCCATGATCTCCGGAGAACAGCTGGCTCTGTCAGAGACCAGGACAAATTTAAGTCTGTCCTTAGCTACATCGCTGGATGACTTTCTTTTGAAAATATCTGTGATCTTCATTGCGCTGCCCCCTTATCTCTTCTTAAACCAGCCAAAGAGGCCTCTTCTTGCCTCAAGGTCAAGGAAAGGAACATTCTCCCCTGTAACCCTGCGGCATATGTTCATATATGCCTGGCCTGCAAGAGAACTGTCACCAACAAGTGGCTCTCCGTTATTGGTTGCAACTACAATATTCTCATCATCAGGAACCTGTCCCAAAAGCTCAACTGCAAGAATATCCACAACATCGGAGGCTGACATCATATCGCCTCTCTTGATCATGTCGGGCCTTAATCTGTTGACGATAAGCTGTGGATTCTTGATCTCGTTGGCCTCAAGAAGACCTATTATCCTGTCTGCATCCCTTACAGCTGAAACCTCGGGAGTTGTGACTACAAGAGCCCTGTCGGCACCTGCAATGGCGTTTTTAAAGCCCTGTTCGATTCCTGCCGGGCAGTCAAGAATAATGTAATCAAATTCCTTTTTCAGCTCATCTGTGAGCTTTTTCATCTGCTCAGGTGTTACAGAGGTTTTATCCCTTGTCTGAGCTGCAGGTAAGAGAAAGAGATTCTCATATTTCTTATCCTTGATAAGAGCCTGATTTCTCTTGCAGTTGCCCTCTACAACATCCACAAGATTGTAAACTATCCTGTTCTCAAGTCCCATGACAACGTCAAGGTTTCTAAGGCCTATATCGGTATCTATAAGGACCACTTTTTTGCCGAGCTTGGCAAGTCCTGTACCCAGATTGGCTGTGGTAGTTGTCTTGCCGACTCCGCCCTTTCCTGATGTTATTACAATTACTTCACCCATTTTATTCCTCCTGAATTACATTTTGTAAAATTGCCTCAGAAATGAAGCACCATAAGATGTCTTGACAATATGACCGTTTTCTATGTAGGCAACTTCAGGTCCGTTATCATTACTCTTCAAAAACTTCTTCCTCCTGATCCTGAGTTTGCTGCCCTTCTCGGCATCCGGTGAAATGGCTATGGTCTCGGCAATCCTGATCTGAATTGGATCAAGCTCCTGTGCCATGATCACGCAGTTGTGATCTCCGCCGGCGCCTGCGAAAGCATTGCCCCTGAGTTCTCCTAAGATGAAAATGCTCCCAAAGGAAGTGACATTGGCTCCCGGCTTGACGTCGCCAAGGACTATTATGCTCTTTTCGCTGGAAATATCCTGACCGGAGCGAAGGTTGCCCTTGTAGATGATAGAATCCTCTCCGTCAAAAGAACTTACAGCTTCAGGTAAAGGCTCCAAAGGTTCCTCTTCCTGCTGCGGAGCATCCATCCTGGAACGTATATATTCCTCATAGTCGGATTCGTCACTTAAGATACAGGTGATCTTAAGATCTGAGTACTCCTCAATAATGGACACAACCTTATCGCACTCCTCATCGGAAAGCTTCCTGCCTCTGATAAGAAGACCCATGCTGTGCCTCCCTAAAAAGGAAGCTGCCTCTCTGAACTTGTCTGCAATGGAATCGGAAAGAGATTCAAAAGACATATCGGGACTAAGAACCAGTATGATACCCGACTTGGTCCCTTTGATAGTTACTGCATTATCCACTTATTATCACCCAACCTTTTTTCATACCTATGCGTCTATGTCAAAAACACACTTTATTAGTATAGGACAATCCGAACAATTTTTCTACAGCAAGCTCAACTAAACTCCACAAAACCTTGTTAAGTTAACTTGTACGGTTTGCACTAACTCTGGCTTGACGGTCTTGTGCAAAATAAAAGGGACTCCGTTTGGAGTCCCTTAAAAGATATCTGATAATATCAACCAAGCTGACCTGCCTGCTTAGCAACCTCTTCAGCAAAGTTCTCGTTCTTCTTCTCGATACCTTCGCCGGTCTCGAAACGAACAAATCTCTTGATCTTGAGGTTAGCATTGTTAGCCTTTGCAACCTGTGCAACATACTGACCAACAGTCTGCTTGCCATCCTCAGCTCTTACATAAACCTGCTCATTGAGGCAGATCTCCTTGAGCTCCTTGTTAAGACGACCGATGAGCATCTTCTCGATGATCTCCTGAGGCTTTCTCTTTCCTTCAGGAAGCTCCTCGTTCTCCTTCATAGCCTGAGCAAGAAGGATCTCCTTCT